>Ga0209803_1000162_pt1 | contig 42245 bp, 32 predicted proteins | sample GraSoiAngelo_138_FD_185895 | JGI IMG/M metagenome (GOLD analysis project Ga0209803, IMG submission 185895) | Grasslands soil microbial communities from the Angelo Coastal Reserve, California, USA - 14_0929_09_40cm (SPAdes) (version 2) | ecosystem: Environmental > Terrestrial > Soil > Grasslands ...
GAGGGCGCTGCTAACGGCGTCCGAGCATCAGCCTATCGAGTGGCTCTCGTCGTCTTCGGCGGCGGCACCGTGTTTCTCGCTGCGGTGCTCGATTGGAGCTTGCTGTTCATTCTGGCCGCCGCCCTATTTGCCATTTTGGGGCTGTCGATGACCGCCATTCCACTGCTGAATTTACCGGAGGAAGCGCGTGAACACTGGCTTCGCGGTTTTTTAGGTTGGGCGGGAACTTGGCGCGTGATCCCGCTGGTTTTGTTTGTTCTGACTTACAAGCTCGGCGAATTCGCCATTGGCCCGATGGTGAAGCCGTTCTGGGTCGACTACGGCAAATCGATATGGCCGATTCGTGACGACTTGATGTTTCAGATCGGCCTATTCCCGACGACCTTCGGAATCGTTCTCAGTGTTGTCGGCGCGTTGACGGGAGGAGCTTTCGTATCCCGGTATGGAATCTTTCATGGTGTCTGGTTCCTTGGCTTGCTGCAGGCTGTATCAAACCTCGGCTATTCCTTCGTGGATTGGTTAAATTTAGGACGTTTCGGGTTGTATGGCGCGTCGATGTTTGAATCGCTGTGCGGCGGACTCGGTACGGCGGCTTTCTTGGCTTTTCTAATGAATGTTTGCCAGAAGGAACATGCCACCGTTCAGTATGCGTTTTTGTCCTCGATCTTCTCTCTTACAGGGCGTCTCATTGGCGGCATTAGCGGCTTGGGCGCCGAGCGCTACGGTTACGGCAATTATTTCGCGCTTACGTTTTTGCTAGCGCTGCCAGCGTACCTGTTTCTTCCCTGGGTGAAAGATTGGATTCAAGAGGGCGATAACCAGGGTCCTTCATCAACAAAAGCATCCTCGGAGTAGCCCTTCGCGGTCCGGGGCGCACTTCACGGAATCTGATCGACGCTACGCCAGCTCGCGCAGCAAGGCTTTCCAATCCTGGAGTTCACGCTCGGGAGCGACCAGATTCCGCAACGAGGCGCAGCGTTGCTTGAGGGTTTTGTAAAAGCGGCTGTCGCTTTCAGCTTTGTGTAAAATTTTAGTGAGCTCTTCAGTCCGTCCGACTTGAAAATATCCCGGATAATTTTCACCGAGGGTGCCAATCAAGCCACTTATTTTGGAGGCGATCACCGGCACGGAGGAGGCCAGGGCCTCAGAGAGCACGTTCGCGCTTCCTTCCATCAACGATGTAATGACCATCAGGTGACTTCGGGCCAGAATCCGGCGCGTCTTCGAGTGTGGCAACTCGCCAACCCAGCGGTAACGGCGGTTGCGCGCCGCTTCGACCAACACGCGTTTTTTAAGAGCCTCGTCCAATGGGCGGCCGATATGAAGCACATGAATGCGCGACGAAGCGGGAAGCTTGCGCACGGCCATCGCGGTGCGGCACGGATCTTTTTCTTTTCGCAGGTGGCCGATCACACAGACTTTGAAGACCGCATTTTTAGCAATCGGCGCCTTTGCAGCGTAGGAGGCCGCCGATTGATAGATGATTCGCGTCTTTGAGTGAAGCCGTTTGGGAAGCTCTTTATAAGCCATCCGTTGCAGGGCCACCAGCCGAGTCGCCAATTCGAGAGATCGTTGCGCACGACGATTGCGATGAATGTCGCGATAGAGATCGGTCCCTGTGAGTACCACAATCAGCGGCCGATCCGGATAGGTCTCGTGGAATCGCTCGATGGAGTCAAAGCTGCGCCGCGCGTGCAGCGCGATCAGGAGATCGCAAGGCTTGCCTCGATACGTGTGATCCAGCGCGACACGGTGTCCGAGCTCGCGCAGGATGCCGGCCCAACGGGTCGCGGTTATGCTGTTGCCGTTCTTCACGCCCAACGGCGCTGGAGTGATCACTTGGATTTTCACGTTTTCCGATTATCTCGCGCAGGTGCGAAACCCCGCCCAGACGTCATTGCGGTCAGGGGTGTAGAAATTCCTCCACGTGTTGCGAATGAGGAGAGAACGTGTCGTCCAGCAGCCGCCGCGCAGCACTTTATGGGTGCCGAACCAAGGCTCTGAGTATTCCTTGTAAGGGTCGGCAATAAAACCTGGATAGGGCGCAAAATTGTCTGCCGTCCATTCCCAAACATTGCCGATCATCTGGCGACAGCCGAAGGCGCTATCACCCTCTGGGTAAGCGCCGACTTCCACAAGACCCAAGTTCCGCCAATCCAAGTTGGCCCGCTCGCGGGTGGGAGGATCGTCACCCCACGGGAAGCGCCGTCGATGTTGGTTGATTCCACGACCATCCGGGGATGGCTCCGCAGATGCCGCGATTTCCCATTCCGCTTCCGAGGGCAACCGGCGTCCGGCCCACTTGCAGTACGCCTCGGCTTCATACCAACTCACGTGGATGACGGGAAGCTTTTCATTGAGCGGAACATCATGATCGAAGATGCGCTGCCGCCAGCGGCCACTGGCTTCCCGTTGCCAATAGAGCAAATAATCCAATTTATCTTTAGACCCAGAGGGTTGCGGAGATTGCTTCACGTCCTGGTTAAAAAATTTGGCGAAGGAACTCTCCAGTCGAGGCGTGCCGCCAAGTTCCAACCAGCGCCATCCGTCAGCGCTCCAAAATTGCGGCTTGCGGTAACCGCCATCCTCGACGAAGGCAAGAAATTCACCATTGGTCACGGGAGCGCGCGCGATGCGGAACGATTTAAGCTCCAGCGGGTGTGCCCATTTTTCGTTATCGAAGACGAAAGGGAAGTCCGGGGTGCCGCCGATTACAAAAGTTCCGCCAGGAATCTCAACATCGTCCGGACGAAACGCAACCAGCGGGTGATGATCAGTGACTTTGGGTTGGGCATTGGTGAAACGTGGGGCGGCGTAACCGAGGGTTTGTCGAGTATAAGTCAGCGCCTCGGCATGCATTCCCTCGTGAAAGGTGGCTAAAAGATAAAAATAGAACTCGTCCGAGGAAAGATCACGGACGCCATCGAGCTCGCCGATGGCTCGCGAGAGCACTGCTTCCATGTAGCGCAAAGTATCCTGGCGCGACGGGAGAAGGAGCTCCCAGCGACTGTCGTGAGCGACGTCGGTAGAATTATAGATGTGATCGCTGCCCTCCATCATCGGCTGATGGTTGCGCATATGACGCAGCACCCAGAATTCCTGGGTCCAGGCGACGTGGCCGATTTCCCACAGCGGAGGATTGACGATCGGCAGGCGCGGACCGATCATTTGCTCGTCGCTGAGATCGACGACCAGATCCAAAGTGCGCGAGCGAAATTCGCGCATGATATCGATCAGATCGCCGCGGGTCATTGGCTTTGAACAGGTTGCCCGGGTGTCAAGCTGATGGGTGAAGTCGCCATGAGAGACTGCGTTGGAGTTTGCCGAGATCCCTCACCGATTCGGCAGAAACTCTCCCGCGAGCTTGTGAAACTGATCCATGGCGTCCCACTGAACCAAATGTTTGCAGTGGTCGACAATGTGGAGATCAAGCTGAGGATATTTTTCCTTGAGCAACGTAGCTCGTTCAAAAGCACCGGCGCGGTCGTTCTTGCCGAACATCAACAACAAAGGGCAGGGGAACTCGACTAATCTTTGCCACATCGGTTTCGAATCTTTTCCCCCACCGCCTTGACGCGCCTGACCGCGCTTCAAAAACGCCTCAAAATTTTTCCCTACGCTCATGCGTTGGCGTTGCTCGAGCACTGCCGGAGTTATTAGGCTATGATTGAAAAGATTGTGCTCGAGAAGCGCGCGTGTTTGTTCAACCGTGGGTTCCGCGGCTGTGCCTTCTTCTCCCTCGGCCGGTCCCTTCTGTTTCTGACCTTCCGGCAAGGGGGGCAAGAGACTGCCGGTTCCGACGATCATGACCTTGGAGATTCGCTGCGGATATTCAAAAGCCAGTCCCACGGCCATATTACCCGCTTGGGAGTGGCCTACGAGCGCCGCGCTTTGGATACCGAGACCGTCCATGAACATCATGATGAAGCGAGTGCGATAGGCAACCGAGTAATCGCTCGGGTTGTCGGTCAAACCAAAGCCGGGCTGATCGTAAGCAATGGCGCGTACGCCAGCGGCGGCCAGCGGCTTAAGGTTGCGCTCAAAAACATCAGCCGATGAACCGAGAGATGCGCCGTGTAACAGAATGACGGCAGGTCCCGCGCCATCTTCGATATAACGAGTTTTCAACCCATCGATCTGAACGAATTTGTCTTGGTATCCCATGGGATCGCTCCTGCTTTATTCTATGCATCGTCATCTATCGCAAAAAGTTACATATGACAATTCACCAAAGTGTTAGCTTAACATTTTCTCCATCAGATCTCGCCAGGGTTCAATCTCGCGCGACCATTTTTGTCTTTGATGCTCTCGGATATAGTCGTGAGCGGCCTTCAAACGAACGCGGTCAGCGGGTGATAATCGCGTCGATCTCTGGTTTTTTTTCGCTCGTTGGCTCGCCTCACAGAAGCTCCGAATTCGCTGCCAATGGGGAAGGGTTTTGATTCCAAAGCGCTTCACGACGATTTTCGACCAACTTGCTTCCGGCCGGTAGTTTCCGGGGTTGGCGGCGTAATCGAAGCACGTAGCCAGAGGAATGAAGCTCAACTCTTCTTGCAGCAATGGATTATTGAGATAACCGTAAAGAGCTTGCGGAAGGCGGGAGTCTCGACCTAAGAGCGGGCCGATATGGAGCTCGTCACTCATGGAGAGGTCATTGACCGGATAATTATCCCAAAGGATCAACCTGTGCTTGAGCTGCTTGGCGACCTTTCGCACATGAGCGAGCGTAATTTTCCTGGAAACAACCAATGGGCCGGTCCAGAAACAGGCGACGTTCGCTGGAAGATATTCGGCGAGGGTGTCAAGGAAATGAGGCTCAAAGTCGCCGTAGACTCGTGCGAGCAAGGGATCAGGTGTATAGTAAGAGGGGCAGATCCACCATTCGACGGTTTGCCATGTGCCTGGCTGCCGTTCATGAATCTTTTGTAACCAGCTCCCCTGAGCTCGCGCCAGGCTCTCTGCATAATTCTTATGGTCAATTTCGTGCTCTAAACGGGAGGGTATGTCATCGAACAACACGGCGAATGTACGTACGCCGGCATCATAGAAACGCCGAGCCTTCGCCAGGAGAATCTCGACGGGTTTGTCATCGGAAAAGCAAAGCCCCTTGCCGGGGTGAAATCCATAGACGAAATCGATTCGCCGCTTCTGAGCATGTCGAATCAACTGCAAAAGATCCTGCCACTGCTTGGGCGGATAGGGTTGCCTCCAGCGAGCGCGATGATACGGATCGTCCTTAGGAGCGTAAAGATAGGTGTTCATTCCTCGAGCCGTGCCAAATTCAAACAATGCCTTACGATGCGACATGCTCCAGAGCGGGCCAAAGAAGCCTTCAACGATGCCTCGACGTTGGAAGGTCCGCGCTCTATTCATCGAATCCACAATCTGGCACACGGTGATCAACGTGGCAAGTTTCCCTTGCCAAAGCTATTTTCTTTGCGTAGGGTTTTCGGAACGGCTTTTTCCGCTATGATCGGTCTTAAACGTCGATCCGTCGGTAATCTCTCACCGACTTTCGCTCTTTCAGGAATGTTCAACGGTCCCGGTAAAATCACGAATGCCAGTTCATCTCTTAATTGAGGGTATCGTCATCGGATTCGTTGTCGCGGTGCCGGTTGGGCCACTTGGCTTGCTGTGTATAAACCGGGCATTGTCCTTGGGTCCGGCAAGCGGCTTTTTCTCGGGATTAGGTGTCGCTACCGCGGACGCGCTGGCGGCGGGAATCGCGGCTCTCGGAATTTCACTGATCTCGACTTTTTTGTTGGGTCACCAGATGGTACTCCGCTTGGTCGGAGGTCTAATCCTCTGTTATCTGGGGTTCAAGATCTACAGAACCAACCCGAGCGAGGAGTCGTCGCCGGCGAGCAATATTAATGGCCTATTGAGCGCATACGCGACCACGTTCCTCCTGACTTTTTCAAACCCGGTGACGATTCTTTCGTTTATGGCAATCTACGCCGGTTGGGGCGTCGAGAGTCTGAGCGGGCATTATCTCGCTGCAGCGGTGTTAACCCTCGGGGTCTTCATCGGCTCCACCCTCTGGTGGGTGGTGATGTTTCTGGGCTTGACAGCGTATCGTGACAGGTTCAACACGCAGCTTCTGGGGTGCATCCATAGGATATCGGGAGCGGTGATCGCGGTTTTTGGATTTATCGTTCTTTTAAGCCTTTCTCCCCTAAAGTCGACATTGGGAATTCAATTCTGATGGCAGCGCATCGTCCGGCGAAAATTATCACCCATGCGAGTGGGATTCCCATCGCCGTAAATATTTCGCTGGCGGTCTGTTACACGGCTATTCATCTATATCAGTTTTTTGTTTTGCCCATGTGGTTGCTGCCGCTAGATGGGCGATGGGCATGGATTCTGCTAGCTTTAGCAGTTCTGAACAATCCCTTTTGGAGTCTCATCCACGAGGCGATTCACGATCTTTTGCACCCAAAGCGCAATACCAACCTGGTGCTCGGAAGAGCGCTCTCCATCATGTTCGGTTCGCCCTTTCGGATTCTGCGCCTGAGTCACCTTTTGCATCATAAGCTAAACCGCACCCCCATTGAAGCTACTGAGTTGTATGATAAAGAAAAGACCTCGGTCCTCGTCGCCGCGTTCGGCTATTACTTTCAAATCTTGGGCGGGCTTTACCTGGTGGAATTCCTGAGCCCGCTGCTCTTTTTTCTTCCCCGCAGTTCGCTTCGACGATTCAAAGACCGGTTTGTGAAGGCGGACGGCGTCAGTGGAATTTTGATGCAGAACTGGACCCAGGACGCAGCTGTGCGGGAGATTCGCATCGATGGCCTGTTCATTTTCACGGGGTTTGGGCTCTCGCTAGTGTGCTATGGAACTTATTGGTGGTTGCTGCTTTCGGTACTGGTAGCGCGCGGATTGTTGATTTCGTTTCTCGACAACGTGTACCACTACCGAACACCGGTCAATGATATTCTTTATGCGAGCAATTTAAGGCTCCCCAAGCTTATGGCCCGCGTTCTGCTGAATTTCAATTTCCACGGCATTCATCACCGAAATCCCGCCATCCCCTGGAATCGTTTGCCACTGATTTTCCGTCAACAAGCGCAGAGTTTTCAAGGTAACTACTTCGCCGCCGCCGCCCAGCAATTGTCTGGGCCGGTGGCGCTGCAAGAGCTGCCCCGGGCCGGGTAACTCCGAAATATTAAATCTCGCAGAAATGGAAAGCCCTTGCTCTCTGGCGCTCCCCGTCAGCCTTCCCCGATGACGGGGATAAATGAGGGAGCCGACAAGCCGCTCAAGCCATTTTCTTGAACAGCAGTAGTGAAAACCAATCGTCGGGATCGGTGAAGTGTTCCACGGGAATCAAGTCGAAAAAGCCCAACTGTTCTTGCAGGCGCACAGGATCGAATTTACGGCTGATCTCAACGAGGATCCTGGCGTCTTTGTCCCAACGAAACGACGCGCCGAAAGAAGGAAAGCGAATCTCCTGAGCAGCGCGGGAGACTGCGTACATCTCGATGCGCGCCCATTCCGGGTTGTACCAAGAATGATAGCGCATGTTGCCGAGATCGAAATTGCCGCCAGTGCGACGGTTGATGTTGTGAAACAGATTGAGGATGAACTGCGCCGTGAGTCCCTGAGAATCGGCGTAAGCCGGCTCCAAGACCTTGACGGCTTTTATCCGGTCTGCTCCAAGAAGAAAATAATCATGCGGTCCCATGGCCGCCGACAACAAACTAAAGAAGCGCACGAAGTCGGACGGATTGAAATTTCCGATGGTGCTGCCGAGAAAGACAAACAAGGTCGGCAGATTTTTATCGATGCTGGAAAGGCCGTCCTCGTAGCGCGCGTGCAAACCGTGAAACTCAATCTTAGGGAGATTCTGCCGGACAAAATCTCTGCATGCCCGGAGTCCGGGCAAGCTCACGTCGATGGGCGCAAAGATTCCCGTGCCGCGCCGCTCGATTTGGGCGCGCAGCAGGTGCGTCGTCTTCTTGGCCGAGCCCGCGCCTAGCTCCACGATACACGTCACAGGGGCGTGAGCTATCATCCGCGGCCCGTTCTTTTCGAGAATCGAGTTTTCCGTGCGGGTCAGGTAGTATTCCGGAAGTTCGCAAATCCTTTCGAACAGTTCCGATCCGCGGTCGTCGTACAAGTGGTAGGCTTCCAACCAGCGCGGCTGATCCCACAGGGTTCGCAGGATCGATCGCGCCGGGTCTTCCTTAGAATCGCTGTGCGCGAGAGACCAGATCGACGGCTCGGTCAAACGCCAAAGCGGTTGGCTGTCTGCGGAGAAGGGCGAGGGTGATTTTTGGTGTTGCATGTTCCACAGGAAACTATAGAGGAAAAATTGCTGGAATGTCTAGCCGCGGCCGTGTTAAACATCGACTAAACTATGGAAACCCAGAAGAGTATCGAGTTTGACGACGTCAGTTTTCGCTTACCCGACGGCAGGACGCTTCTTTCCGATCTGACCTTGCAGGTGAATCGGGGCGAGACGCTCGTCCTTCTCGGCCGAAGCGGCTCCGGGAAGACGACCACGATGAAGTTGATCAACCGCTTGATCGACCCTACGGAAGGGGAAGTCAGGGTCGAAGGAAAATCAACTTTGGCGTGGGATCCGATTCAGTTGCGCCGACGGATCGGGTACGTGATTCAAGAAATTGGTCTATTTCCGCATCTCACCGTGGAAGAAAATGTCGGGGTAGTCCCGCGGTTGGAGGGATGGGCTCGGGATCAAATCACGGCTCGGGCCCGGGAATTACTGATGCTCGTGGGGCTGGATCCCGATCGCTTCGCCAGCCGTTTCCCGCGAGAATTGTCAGGCGGGCAGCGGCAGAGAGTCGGTGTGGCGCGGGCCATAGCGGCGGACCCGCCCGTCATTCTCCTGGATGAGCCCTTCGGGGCGTTAGATCCGATCACACGGCGAGAGATACAAAAGGAATTCCGCTCGCTCCAGGAGCGCCTAAGAAAGACCATGGTCTTCGTAACCCACGACGTGCGGGAAGCCTTCATGCTTGCTTCTCGCATCGGCTTGATACGAGAGGGTCGAATGATCCTATTGGGGCCGCCCGATGATCTTTTGCAGTCGGACGATCCTGAAGCACGAGCCTTCGCTGAGTGTTTTCATGATCCTCAGCCCGCCGGGAATCTTTCGTGAATCTTCTCCAATTCCTGCTCGGTAACCATCGGGAGCTCTCTGACTTGATCATGGAGCATCTCTTTCTCGTGATCATCTCCATGGGGATCGCCATTCTTATCGGTGTCCCGCTGGGAATCTTGTTGACCCGAAGGCCGAACCTTAGCAAACCGGTGTTGGGCTTCGCCAATATCATGCAAACGGTGCCGAGCTTGGCGTTGTTCGGCTTTCTGATTCCCCTCAACATCTATCTCTTCCACGTGAGAATTCTCGGTGGGATCGGAGCCCGGACGGCGATCGTCGCCCTGGTGTTGTACGCTTTGCTGCCGATTATTCGCAACACCTTTATCGGAATCAGCGGCGTGGATCCAGCGATCCGTGAAGCCGGCCGCGGTATGGGAATGACGGACCGACAGCTGCTCTTCCAAGTCGAGCTTCCACTGGCTCTCGGGGTCATCATCGCGGGTATACGCGTTGCCACCGTCATTTGCGTCGGCACGGCGACCATCGCAGCGGCCATCGATGCGGGCGGCCTGGGACGGTATATCTTTCGCGGACTCCGGATGAACGACAACGTTTTGATTCTCGCCGGTGCGGTGCCGGCCGCTTTGATCGCATTGGCTGCGGATCTACTACTTGGCTACGTCGAGCGCCTTTTGCAGGCCGGTGACGCAATCAGAAGAGAATCGCGGAAAATATTGTGGACCGCAGGGTTGGTGTTCGCAGTGGTCGGGATTTTCACCGTCATGAATCTCTTCCACGGAAAAACATCAGGCCGCGTCGCCGTTGGTTCGAAAGATTTTACTGAGCAGGTCATTTTAGGCGAACTGTTAGCACAGGCCATCGAGAGCAATACTGCTTTGGCCGTAGAAAGACGCTTTGATTTGGGCGGAAGTCTTGCCCATGAGGCGCTCGTCGCCGGTGAGATTGACATGTACGTCGAATACACCGGCACGGCGTTGTTGGCGATCTTAAAAGGCCAGCCTTCCAAAGATCCACAGGAAGTCTACCGGCGGGTCAAGACTGAGTACGCCAACCGGTTCAATCTAGAATGGATGAAACCGCTGGGATTCAACAATACGTTCGCCATTTTGGTGCGCGGTGAGGACGCGCAAAAGCTGCGTTTGAAGACGATCACCGATGCGGCGAAGATTTCGGCGCGCTGGCGCGCAGGGTTCGGGCAGGATTTCATGTCGCGGGCGGACGGCTATCCCGGTTTTGCAAGAACTTATGGATTCCATTTTGAAGAAATACGTGAAATGGATCTAGCGCTGACCTATCGCGCGCTGGCGGAGAAGCAGGTGGATTTGATCGCCGGCAACTCGACAGACGGCTTGATCAGCCGTTACGGGCTGGTGCAGCTCGTGGACGACCGGCATTATTTTCCTCCCTACGATGCGGTGCCGGTGGCGCGGCAGTCAATTCTGAAGGAGCACCCGGAGCTACGGGACGTATTGGACCGGCTGGGCGGTATATTGTCGGTCGACGAGATGAGAAAGCTCAATTATCAGGTGGACGGGGAAAAGCGCCAAGCGAAGGACGTGGTCCGGGAATTTCTCGCCCAGAAGCATTTGCTTTCAGAAAAGACGCTCCCTCAACAGAATTAAAGGCGTGGGTCGTAATTCCTAGCCGTGAGATTGAAGGGGTGCGCGGAGCTTTTGCTAAGTGTGCCTCGACTCATTCTTATTAGCTGGATTGTGCTCGCCTAATTGCCTTATGGTCCGCGGGCTGCGTTCGCAAGGAACGCCTCCGAATTTCTAGCGCAACATGAGCTGAGCATTCGTCTGCCGTTGAAAACTTTTCAGAAAACCGGGGCTTTCCGGGCCCTCAGCTATCCCGACTATTTCTGGTTCTGGTGGAGTTACTTCGTTTCGAACGTCGGCTCGTGGATGCAAAGTATCGCCCAGGGATGGTTGCTTTTCGACTTGACCGCTTCGCCCTTTTATCTCGGTCTTTTCAGTTCGCTACGGATGGTGCTCCTGGTGTCCTTTTTTATTTTGGGAGGGCTCATGTCCGACCGCCTGGATCGGAGGGCGGTGATGCTCTGGATTCAGGTTATTTCGGCTTTAACCGCTCTCGCCATGGCCCTGCTCGTCTCGTTCAAGCTCATTCAGGTGTGGCACATCTTTTTGCTTGGGGCCATCACGTCAACCAGCTGGGCCTTCGAGCAGCCCGTGCGGCAAGCGTTGATCCCTCAACTGGTGAAGCGCGAAGATCTTGTTAATGCTTTAGCTTTGAACGCGGTTACCTGGAATGGCGCCGGACTCCTGGGCCCTAGCATCGTGGGATTGTCGGTGGGGTGGATTGGCATCGACGGTTGCTTCTACGTCAACGTCATCAGCTATGTCGCGGTGATTGCGGCCTTGCTTCGCATCCACGTGCCGCCGCACGGCGCCGAGAACGCTCGCGCGACCGTCATACGGAGTCTGCTGGACGGTTTCGGCTATATCCGACGACAGAAAATTATCGCCACCTTTCTTCTTGTTTCGGCGGTTTACAATATCCTTGGCCGCTCGTATGTCACTTTGCTACCGGTGTTCGCGAAGGAGATATTGAACGTGGGCGCGTCGGGCTTCGGGTTCATTTCCGCCGCTCCAGGGCTGGGTACCATCATCGGTTCGTTGACCTTGGCTTCGCTGGGAAGTGTCGAGGCCAAACGGGGTCGCATGATCGCCCTACTAATGGCTTTCTCGACGGTGCTTTTTTCCTTCGGGGCGAGTCGTCACCTGGAGTTCAGTTTTGCCTGCCTCGTGATGGTCGGCGCCCTCAGCACTGTTTTTGAAACTTTGCTTCAGACCTCCATCCAATTGACGGTTGGCGAAGCGTATCGTGGGCGCGTTATGGGCTTTTACGGCCTCACGGCGGGAGGCCTGCGGGAATTGGGCGGCATGCAGGCGGGTTTTCTCGCCGAGTGGAGAAGCGCGCCGTTCGCCGTAGGAACCGGCGCGGTCATATTGGCCGTTTTCGGTTTTCTATTTCTGGGAGCGCGCATGAGAGAGCTGCCAAAAAAGCCAGTCTTGGAGTAGAAACTGATCAGACGAGTTATTTTATGATCTCTGTGCACGAACCGGGCGCCGAGCAACTACAAATTCGAATCCGCTATCAGCTTGTCGTAAAACCGTATGCATTGTTCGTAATCTTTCATGGAGATGCGCTCGTCAATTCCGTGATATCTATTGGCGTCCTCGGCGCGTAAAGTGATCGGCAGAAAACGAAAAACATTCTTGGTAAGCTGGGCGTAGTGTCTCGAGTCCGTCGCCGCGACCAGCAATGATGGGGCGACAATGGGGGCTCCAATGGTTTGCCGAATGACTCGCTGGAGCAAACTGAAAGCTTTAGATTCACTGTCTGAAGTGGCTGATGGTTCCATCTGTACGGGTAAGAGAGTAATTGTTACCCGCGGGTCGTCGATTATCTTCCGCACCCGTTCGACAACAGAGGCGATCGTGTCCCCAGGCAAAAGCCGAAAATTAACAACTGCTCTCGCGTTTTTGGGTAGCACGTTTTCTTTTATGCCGGCCTGAAAGATCGTCGCCGCTTGAGTTGTCCGGATCATTGCCGCCGTCAATGGCGACTTTTCCAATTCCCTTTTGACGAATGGTTCGAATAACCAGAGATTGGCGAGAGCCATTTTCTTAGTCCATCCCAGTTCAGGTCCGATGAATTCGAAGAACCTTCTAGTCGGCTCCGATAATCGCGTCGGAAACGGTGTCTGTTCCAGTTTGTGTATCGCGCTGCTGAGAATGCCGATGGCCGTCCGTGCGGGCGGTATTGACGAATGCCCTCCGGTGCTCTCGACGGCGAGTTCCAGGGTGAGATAGCCTTTCTCCGCAATCCCGACTAAAGCGACAGGCCGGGAAACGCCGGGAATGATGCCGTCGGTGACATTCCCGCCTTCGTCGAGAACCCATTCGAGTTCCACTTTCCTGGAAGCCAAGAGCGCAGCGATCTTGGCAGCACCGTTTTGTCCGCCGATCTCTTCGTCATGGCCGAAGGCGAGGTAAACCGTTCGTCGAGGCGTAAATCCTTCCGCGAGTAAGTGCTCCACAGCCTCGAGAATTCCGAGGACGCTAACCTTGTCGTCCATGGCTCCGCGCCCCCAGACGTAACCGTCAGCAACGCGACCGGAGAAAGCTGGGTAGGTCCAGCTTCTTTGGCTTTTCGGATCGACCGGTACAACGTCCATGTGGCCCATTAACAGGATCGGCTTGAGTCGTTCGTCGGCTCCCTTCCACGTATATAGAAGGCTGTAGCGGCCGACTGTTTCTTTCGACAGGTGTTTATGAACTCCCGGAAATGATTCGTCCAAGAACCTGTGAAAGGACTGAAACTCTCCGCCGGTCGAATTCGGGGTATCTTGACCGGATATCGTCCGGTATTGAATCGCCCTCGCAAGGCGACCAACGATCGACTGGGTATCGAGGCGGATCATTTTTTCGGGTGGGACTTCGATTTGTCGGGATACAAACCGGATCGTTCGAAAGGTCAACGCTCCGGTGAGCAAAAGGACGGTCCCTGATAAAATGAATAGGACTTTTTTCATTTTCAGTCTCTTGCAAACGACGGCGACTAGCGACAGGTGGTATCAATTTCTCGCGATAACGGCAAATTTGGGGTGTACGATAACCGGGCCTAGATTGACAAAAAACAGCTCCTTCGTTAGTTTCTCGATTATTGAAGCGAAGCAACAGGAGGAGAGATGAGCGATTTTTATACAGCTTGGTTAGAACGGTCCAAAAACAATCAGAAAACGGTCGATGAGGCCCCGCGAGTCGCGCGCTCCAAAGATCTCAAATGGGTGCGAACACCGCAAGATTACAAGGCTGCCTTGATGATCGCGCCGGAGCTCGGCTTTCCGACGGGCGGCAGCTGCCTGATGAGAGCCGAAATTCCTGTCGGGTGGCATACGGGCAGACATTTGCATGGCGAAGAAGCAATCTATGTCGAGAGCGGCGAAGGATTCATGATTCTGGACGACAAGCGTTACGACTTTTTCCCCGGCACGATTTTTCATATTCCCTACCGATCACCTCATCAGCTGTTCAATACGGGCAGCGTTCCTGTCGGCTACCTTTCGGGTCTGGCTTGGCACCTTGAAGCCGACGTCTACATGGGCAAGATGGAGCAGCTCGAAGAGTGCGGCGAAAACGATCCGAAAATTTTGGCCCAATTCCCAAAAGAGGAGTCGCAGGACTGGCCGGAAGACGGCCGGCGCATCTCGATGCACCAAAAACAGTTCGAAAAGTCCGATGAATCGAAACATGGCGCGACCTATTTTCTCATGGGTCGAAGCGGCAAGCAGAATGGTTTCAAGGCTACCGGCGTGGCGATCAGTTCGATCTTCGTTGACCTGCCGCATACCAAGAGCCACAGCCACGCACATCCCGAAGCCTATCTTTACGCCTTGGAGGGCGATGGATACTCTGAAATCGGCGGCAAGCGCTATGACTGGAATCAAGGCGACGCCGTCCATGTTCCTCCCGGTATGTTGCATCATCAACATTTCAATCCCTACGACAGAGATATGAAAGAGCTCCGTTTCGAGTTCGGCATCCGCTATTGGCTGGTCGATCAGTGGAAGGGGTATACAACGGTAGATAAACACTTGAAGGCGACGACTCACATGGTCGATTAGACCTGAATGAGCGAGGTTAGATTACCGGCGGGCTGACCTCCACTTGCCCCGCCTTTTTGGTTTCAACGTTTAGGATATTTTTTAGTTAGTCATGGGTGATTCTCACGCTTCCAACAAAGCCGCTCCCAAGATGATGCTGGGGTTCATCGTGCGGCGGTGCGCCGCTGATTTGGGACACAACCCGACGCCGGATGAATTTGCCGCTTGGGCGAATGGGCAGCGCCAGAATGAGCGGCGTTATTGCCTGTTTGGCAAGCCGATTTCACCTCTGGTGGCCAAGATCATGTTCAGCCAGCCCGGACGTTTGGTAACGGTCCGTCCCGAAGGCTTCGTAAATGGCAAAGGCAACGGGCAATAAAGCCGGCGAGCAACCGTTCCGCTGCTTGAATCCGTCTGACCAATGAATGGAGTTTTTTGTCAGCTTGATTCGGAACTCGCCATCACCGAGTTACAAATCTTATTACGAAACTTGTAAAGAGAATAAAAACGGCGATCCATAAAGCGATGATTATGGCTGCCGCTATCCGATTGCACGGTAGTTTTGTGCTAGAGGCTGCTGCCTTCTGACGACATTCCGCCAGTACCGGTTCCGGAATCATCTTCAGAGCCAGATAGATGCCGATAGGTAGTAATAAGAGATCGTCGAGGTAGCCCAAGATCGGAATCGGATCTGGGATCAAATCAATAGGACTCAGAGCGTACGCAACCACACAAGCGACAAAGGCCTTGGCGTACCAAGGCGTGCGCTTGTCTCGGGTAGCCAGGTAGAGGGCAAAGATCTCGCGTTTTAAGACGCTGGCTCTCGTTTTGAGCTTCTCGATAAGCGTCAAGTCTTCCTCCTGTCCTTTTTCCGTTAGCGACTTCGGTGTTATTTTTCAAACGGCGGGAGGAAAGCTGGCCCGGATTATTCACGCTGTACACCGACCGAGAGGCTTACTCCTCGCGCTACAGCGTGTGATACTTTCTCCTTGCACCTGAATAATCCGGGCTAGGGGTAGGGCAAAATTCTTGGTAATGACGGCTAACGTGACATTGCTCGATCAAGCTTCTCTTGTTATTCTCCGGCACTGCCACACTTGCACTATCGTCATGTGGTAACAGAGGTGAAACCGTGCGATTCGGTCATGGGCTGGTGGCCCTACTAACGTTTTTTTGCCTGGTCATGGCGGTCGTGGATGCCCGCGCGCAGGGGAAAGCCGAAAAAGATAAGGTTCGGATCGGCTACGCGGCGCGGGCCGTGGCTCATTCCGTTCCCTACGTCGCCAGAGAAGCCGGCTTTTTTGCCGAAGAAGGCATTGGTGATGTCGAGGTTGTGAGGACGGCGGGGTCGATTGCGCCCATGGCCCTGATTGCAAACGAAGTGGATTTGGCGATCATGTCGGCGTTCCTCATGATCCCGGTCTCGGTGCAGAACCGCGATGTCGTCATGCTCGGCGGCTTCTCGCGCTATGCGACAATGACTCTGGTGGCTCGGCCGGAGATAAGGATGGCGCGGGATCTAAAAGGCAAGATTTTCGGCATTCAGCGCCCCGGCGATGCCTATGAGAAGAATGCGCGCATCGGCCTGCGGCACCTGGGACTGGATCCGGACAAGGACGTGTCATTTCTTTCCCTGGGAACCAACGATGTCATGTGGACGGCTCTTCAGACCGGCAGAGTAGCGGCGACGGTTCTTTCGCCGCCGCAGACTCTCTTTGCGCGCAAAGCGGGGATGAATTTTCTCATCGATTTAACCGATCTCAAGGTCGAATATCAGGGCTCGACGATTACGACCCGGCGTTCGTTCATCCAACGGTATCCGAACCTGACGTATCGCACGATGCGTGCGATCGTTCGGGGCGTCCATCTTTTCAAAACCCGCAAGGAAGATACGATGCGTATTCTTGGAAAATTCCTGGACATGAAGGATCGAGAGGCGCTGGAGGAGTCCTGGGTTTATGCCGCGAAAATGCCGGCAAAACCTTATGCCGTTGAAAGCGCGGTTCAGTCCGTCATCAATCACCTGGCTGATGGCGATCCCAAGTTCGCCAAATACAAGCCTGCCGAATTCGTTGACTCCGGCCCATTGGCGGAGCTCGATAAGAGCGGCACTATCGACCGGCTCTATGCCGATGTGAAGGGTAAGTAGATGAGACTTGTTCCACCGATGCCGCGCTGGTATCTTTTTCTCGATGATTCGCGATAGGGACAAGGGACAATTTCGGCTGGTTGCTGATTTTAAACCGCAAGGCGACCAACCCCAAGCGATTGAAAAGCTTTCTCAGGGGATCGAGCGGCATAAAAGAAATCAGGTTCTTTTAGGCGTGACCGGCTCCGGCAAGACTTTTACCATGGCCAATGTCATCGCTCGAGCCAACAGGCCGACCTTGGTCATTGCGCCGAATAAAACCTTGGCCGCCCAGCTCTACAGCGAGTTCAGGGAACTGTTTCCGGAAAATGCCGTTCGCTACTTCGTGAGCTATTACGACTACTATCAACCTGAGGCCTACGTTCCTTCGACGGATACTTACATTGAGAAGGACGCGTCGATCAACGACGAGATCGATAAGTTGCGCCATTCCGCTACCAAGGCGCTGTTGGAGCGGCGCGACACCTTGATCGTGGCGAGCGTCTCTTGCATTTATGGCTTGGGTTCCCCCGAGGCCTACTTCGATCTGATGGTTTATCTTGAAGAAGGAACAACGATACCGCGTGACCAGATGCTGCGGAAACTCGTCGATATCCAGTATCAGCGCAGCGACTACGATTTTTATCGGGGCACTTTCCGGGTACGCGGCGACATCGTCGAAGTGTTTCCCGCGTATGAGGATAGCTCGGCGCTGCGCATTGAATTCTTCGACGACACCATCGAGGCGATCCAGGAAATCGATCCGATCCGCGGGAAAATTCAACGGCGGATCGATAAGGCCTGCATCTATCCCGCGAGCCACTACGTGACCGGCGAAGAGCGGATGAAGCAGGCGATTCGGGGCATCCGAGAAGAGCTTCGCGAACGGCTCTTGGAGTTGCGCGGCGAGCGGAAGTTATTGGAAGCCCAACGGCTCGAGCAAAGAACGCTTTACGACCTCGAACTTCTCGAAGAGATGGGCTTTTGCCCGGGCATCGAGAATTACTCGCGCCATTTGACCGGGCGCAAGCCGGGGGAGCCGCCGCCGACATTGCTCAGTTATTTTCCCAATGATTTTTTGCTCTTCATCGACGAAAGCCACGTGACGGTGCCGCAAATCGGCGGGATGTATCGGGGCGACCGCTCGCGCAAAGAGACACTGGTAGAGTACGGCTTTCGCTTGCCATCCGCCTTGGACAATCGACCGCTGAATTTCGAAGAATTCGAAGCGTGTTTGAATCAAATCATCTGTGTTTCCGCCACGCCGGCGGAATATGAGATGACCCAAAGCCGGGGAGCGGTGGTGGAGCAGTTGATTCGCCCCACCGGGCTTACGGATCCCGAAGTGGTCGTGCGACCGGCGCGCAATCAGGTGGACGATTTGCTCGAAGAGATTCGCCAGACCGTGGGGCATCGAGAGCGGGTTCTGGTTACGACATTGACCAAGCGAATGGCGGAGGACTTGACGGACTATTATCAGGACTTGAACGTGAAGGTTCGCTATCTGCACTCGGACATTGAAACCATCGAGCGGGTTGAGATCATCCGGCAGTTGCGAATGGGGCAATTTGACGTGTTGGTGGGGATCAATCTCTTAAGAGAGGGACTGGATTTGCCGGAAGTCTCTTTGGTCGCGATTCTCGACGCGGACAAGGAAGGTTTCTTACGCTCCGATCGGTCGCTGATTCAGACCATCGGCCGGGCCGCACGCAACGTTCGTGGCAGAGTCGTTCTTTATGCCGATTCGATTACCGATTCCATGAAGCGGGCCATCGGTGAAACGAATCGAAGACGACGCCTTCAGGCGGCTTTCAACAAAGAGCATGGCATTACGCCACAGACGGTGATCAAGTCGCTCGGCTCCCCGTTGATAAAGATCTACGAGGCGGATTACGTGGATATCCCCATAGCGGCTGAGAAGCCCGCGAGGTATGGCCTGGCGGATCTTTCTCGCAAAATCGTGCAGCTCAGAAAGGAAATGAAACGGGCGGCCGGGAACCTGGAGTTTGAAAGGGCTGCCGACTTGCGTGATGAAATTCGCGAAATGGAAGCGCAGGAGCTGGCGCTGCGTGAACCGTCGGCCGGGCGCAGCGACCCGTAGATTTGCAGGGAAGCTAACTTAAATAGCCAAGGCATTAAAACGGAACGTGTCCACTATCGCTGGTTTTCGATGTTGGAATGGGTGACGTTGATAGCCACTTCAACAGGGTCTCTGTGCCGTATCTGACTCGGGTTATCCTCCTCGCCATTATCCGGCTGGGCAAACCGAACCCAACGAACTTTAGTTTTTTTGTCCGGTTGCTCGGTGAAAATAGTCGCGACAAAAAATACCGCGATGGCCAAGCCGCTGAGGGAATAAAGGACGAAAGGCTGCATTGAACCCATGTTGGAAATATAGTCGCCCCATTGGACCATAAAACCCAAATAGTAGGTGAATAGGTAGGTTATCAGAAGGCAAATCTTGACTCGGTTCCAAAGCAAAAATGGGAGCAGGCTCGCGATAAAGAAGAAAACCTGCCAGATGGGAATCAACTGGCTAAAAACTCCAAGTTCAAGCAAATGGTTTATATCAAACATGCGGTGTTCCATGGTGGCGTTAAGTTTTTGGCCTTTCGTCGTTCAGTGAGGTGTTCCAACTTAAGCTGAGTCCAAAACCCATGCCAATAGGGATATACTTGTGGTTGGGAGTTTATTGAGAAAAATAAAGGAAAAATAGGGACAATTAACGAAAAATGTGCAGCGCGGCCCAAAGATGTACAAGACCAAGCGGCGTGGCAGTATGTTATTTTGACTTGCTTTCGCCGTGTCGCGCGGATCTGAACCTGTCGCGTGTCAATTATCCAACGGCGCCAACCGGAATGGGTCGATGATTTCTCTGACAGAAAAGCTCGCCAACCTTCCGTCGCGCCCCGGCGTCTACTTGATGCGGGACAAGGGCGGAAAAGTCGTGTACGTCGGCAAGGCCAAAGATCTCCGTGCCCGCGTGCGCGTTTACTTCAACAACGCGGACGAGCGTTCGCAGATTCAGTTTCTGCTTCGCCGCGTCGAAGACATTGAAACCCTGGTTACCGGCAGCGATAAAGAAGCCCTGATTCTCGAAAACAATCTCATCAAACAGTATAAGCCGCGGTACAACATCCGGCTGAAGGACGACAAAAGTTATCTGAGCATCAAAGTCACAACCCAGCACCCTTGGCCGAGAATCTTCGCCACGCGTAAGATCGTGAAAGACGGCAATCGTTATTTCGGCCCGTTTTCTTCCGCCGTCGCGGCGCGGGAAACCATCGATATCATCGAGAAGCACTTCTTGCTGCGAAACTGTACGGACTACAACTTCAGGAATCGCAGCCGGCCGTGTCTTCAGTACCAGATCAAGCGCTGCCTGGCGCCCTGTGTCTTGTCCGTCCCGGCGGAGGAGTATCGGGAGCAGGTGCGAAGAGCGATGTTGTTTATCGAAGGGAAGCAGCAAGAGCTGATCGCCGAGTTGAAACAAAAAATGCAGGAGAAATCGGCGGCGTTGGAGTTCGAAGCGGCGGCGAAGATTCGCGATCAGATTCAGGCGGTCGAGAAAACCCTGGAAAAACAGCGTATGGTTTCGCACTGGGGCGCCGACCAAGATATTTTCGGGCTCTATCGGGAAGGCGGTTTCATCGAAGTGCAGGTGCTGCTGGTTCGACAGGGGAAGCTGACCGGAAATCAATCCTACTCGTTGGAAGACCTTGAGTTTCCCGATGATGAAATCATGGGTTCGCTGCTTACGCAGTTCTACCAGGGAAACCGATTCATTCCCGATGAGATCCTGTTGCCGGTGTCGTTGGACGACCGCGAGGCGCGAGAGGAGTATTTGGGGGAACGCAAAGGGAAAAAAATTACCATCCTTAATCCCCAACGAGGCGACAAGCGCCAACTGGTTGAAATGGCCGTGGAGAATGCGCGACAGAGTTTCTTCGAGCGCCACGATCAGGAAAAGGCGCGTGAAAAGATGCTCCTGGAGCTTCAGTCCCAGTTGCGTTTGAAACACTATCCGCAGCGCGTTGAGTGTTTCGACATCTCGACGATTCATGGCGCGCATGCGGTGGGTTCCATGGTGACTTTTATCAACGGAGAGCCGGATAAGACGCGCTACCGTCATTATCGAATTCGCAGCATCGATCCATCCTCCGGTGGCGACGATTTTGGCATGATGCTGGAGATTCTCAAGCGCCGTTTCTTGCGGGGAACACAGGAAGCCGATCTGCCGGATCTGGTCGTCGTTGATGGCGGCAAAGGCCAGCTCGCTATGGCTCTAGCTGCGATGGCGGAAGTCGGTGTGATCGGCGTGGAAGCCGTCGGCCTGGCCAAAATGCGCGTCCAAGCGGCGGCCCGGAGCGCTGAAATTCAGCGGCTGGAGGAGAGGGTATTTCTGCCTGGCCAAAGCAATCCGGTCGTCTTGAAGCGCAACTCGAACGCGCTTTTCCTGTTGCAAAGAGTCCGGGACGAGGCGCACCGATTCGCCATTACTTACCATAAGAAGTTGCGATCCAAGCAGACTCTCTATTCGGCTTTGGATCGAATCCCCGGTGTCGGCGGGGTCCGGAAGCGGGCGCTTCTGCGCGCCTTTGGCAGCATCAAGAGAATCGAAGAGGCCAGCTTAGGCGAACTCTTAAAAGTGCCGCGGATGAACGAGAAACTGGCCCGGGATATTCTTGAGTCATTTCGCTCCGCGCCCCAGTGAGAGCCGGCCATGGCCTACGACAAGGCTGAACCGCCCGCCGCTTATTCCACGATCATTCAGCCTTCAAACTGGCTTATCATTTTGACGCTATCGCTGCTTGCCGGTCAGGCGATGGCGGCGCTGCCGTTCCAGGTTCCGTTCCTGTTTGCTCTTCTGCCTTTGATCCCGCTGCCTTTCCTTTTCTCGCCGTCGCGGCGATGGACAGCGTTCCTGATCAGCGCCGCGCTGTTATTATCGGTCATTGGCTACGCCAGACACCGGAATCTGCTCGCGCCCAATTTCCCGCCGAACCATCTGCGATCGGTGATGAAAGAAGACGCTCGCCTCTACCTCGAAGGAACGTTGATTCAGGAGCCGGAAAAGTTGCCGAACCGGAGCCGATGGATACTCCGCTTCGATCGCCTCTGGCATCCTACGGGCGCCGAGGACATCACGGGCGATCTCCTTCTCACCATCCGCAGCGTTCATCGCGAGTGGCGGTTCGGTGACCGCGTGCGCTGCTGGCTGCAACCGCGGGTTCCGCGCGATGCGGGGAATCCGGGCGGGTTCAACTACGCGACGTACCTCTCTCGCCGAAACATCTACGCCGTTGGATTCCTGGATAGCGATGGCGAAGTCGAACTGGTCGCCCGCCGGACTGGAGGCATTGGTGCCGCGGTGGAATTCCTACGTAGAGGAATGCGGCGCTACATCGACCAGAACTTTTCCCACGACAACGGCGCTCTCTTGAAGGCGCTGGTGGTGGGCGACATGGGCGGCATCTCAAAGGAGCTGCGCGAGAGCTTCACCGCGGCGGGCGTGAACCATGTGTTGTCGATTTCCGGCCTTCACGTGAGCATGCTGGGGTTGGTGGTGTTTTGGTTGATCCGCTTTGGTTGTTCATTCAACAGCTATCTGCTCTTGCGCTTCAATTGGATCAAGCTCGGCACCTTCTGGTCGTTTTTCGCGGTGATCTTTTACACGGCGATTGCCGGCGCCCAGGTGCCGACCGTGCGGTCAGCGATCATGATCGGTGTTTACGAGCTCGCGGTATTGTTGGATCGCGAGGAGGAAGTGTTCGCGAGTCTGACGTTTGCCGCGCTGCTCATCGGGCTCGTCTGGCCGGGCGTAATCGCCGATATCTCATTTCAGCTGTCCTTTCTTGCGGTGCTCTTTATCGTTTGGGGGATGCGTATGGTGCAGGAACGTTTTTCCACCAAACAACGACGGGATGAATTGCCACAGGAGAAAAGCTGGGTCCGAGAGAAACTGGGACAGGCGAGCTTTCATTTGGCGGTCCCGTTGCTGGCCACCTTGGGCACGGGCCCTTTGATCGCGCATTATTTCGGCCATCTCTCGTTGGCCGGCTTTGTTTCCAATCCGCTCATTGTGCCGCTGGTGGGTTTTGTGGTCGTACCGCTTGGATTGATGATTGGCTTTCTTTCGTTGGCGTTGCCCACCGCAGCAGGGGCGCTGGTGTGGTTTGCGGAGATTGTTTTGTCCTTGACCATTGGGTTGGTACGCATGTTTGCACAGCTACCTTTGGCAAACATAGGCGTACCGGCGCCCAACCCTTTGGAAGTCGCATTGCTGTATCTGTTCATTCTGTCCATCATGCTTTCTAGCCGCCATCGTTATTCTTTCATCGCCGTCGTCGCGTTAGCGGCAACACTTCTAGGGGACGGCGTTTATTGGTGGCGCGAGCGGTGGAACCGGCAAGAGCTGCGCGTCACTCACCTCAACGTCGGCCAGGGGGACGCAGCCGTGGTGGAGCTGCCCGGCTCAAAGGTGCTCCTCGTCGATGCCGGTGGCACGGCGATCGGTGACTTCGATACCGGAGAGGGGATCGTGGCGCCTTTTCTGCGTTCCCGTAAGATTCTCAAAGTCGACTACCTATTAGTTAGCCACCCGCGCATCGACCATTACGGCGGAATGCGCGCCATCGTCAACGAGTTTGCACCGTCGGAGTTTTGGTCCGGAGGGACGAAAGGTCAAACTGCCCGCTTTGAAGATCTCGAAGACGCGCTGGAAAGGGCAAAGATCAAGCAGATTACATTAAATGGGGAACAGCCTTGTCGCGTCATCGATGGGGCGACCCTGTGCGTTCTTTATCCGTCGGCCGAAAAAACCGCCGACCTCTCCGTGGTGCTGCGCCTGGAATTCGGCAAAATCCGCCTGCTGTTCGCCGGGGATATCGATAAACGGGACGAAAAAATTTTGCAGGAGAAAAACGACGATCTGAGAAGCGCGATCTTGAAAGTGCCGCGTCATGGCAGCGCGACTTCCAGCACGCAAGAATTCGTCGCGTCGGTTCAGCCGAAGCTGGCGGTCTTCACGGCGGGCGCGCGCAACGCCGGCGGGTTGCCACGGGAGGAAGTGGTTGCGCGCTATCAAGAGGTCGGCGCGGAAATTCTTCGCACGGATCAAGACGGCGCTGTCGTGATTGAAACCGACGGCCAGAAAATCCGCTATGAGACTTACAAAAGCGGCAAGCGGGGCACGCTATCCTTCTGAGGCGTAGCCTCGGCCCGAATGGCCGGCGATTTTTAACCCAGCGCCTTGAGCTCTTCGATGTAGTCTTTGAAGCCCGCTGCCAAATTATACTCGGGCTCCCAGCCCAATAGCTGTTTGGCCTTGGCGATGACCATGGGCTGCTTGGAGGAGCGGGGTCTGGCTCCCGGAATGATCTCGACCTGGAGCTTCGGCAGGAGCTTTTCGGCCGTCCCGACCAGATCGTCGAACGTCACCACGACGCCCGTGCCGATGTTCAGCGTCGTCGGCGCTGATAAAGGAACCGTTGCGGCTTTGTCGAGAGCGCGCCCGAGGTCCTTGTAATAAATGTACTCAAAATCCCGCGCCTGCTCTTGCTTGATGCGCACCACGCCGCCTTTGATTCCGGTTTGCAGCAGGTTCTGAACCATCTCGCCGCCGCCGGAACCGCCGGCAAAGTGTCCGACGCCGTAGACATTGGCCAGACGAACGATGATCAATTCAAATCCGTAGAGGCGCTGGTAAGCCTCCACCATCAATTCCTTCGCGACTTTGGAATTGCCGTACGCTTCGCCGGGTCCGCGATGAAAACTCTCTGCGATGGCCTCGGAGCCCTCGAGGCGCCGATCGTAAACCCCCATCGTGCTGATTTGCACGAGCCGTTTCACGCCCGTGAGCCGCACCGCCTCCGCTACGTTGATCGTGCCCATCACGTTGATTTGCATTCCGGTATAAATCGGCTGCGCCACTTTGCCGCCGATCAGTCCGGCGGTATGGATGACTTTGTCGACTTTGTGTTTTTGGATTGTTTCCACCAGCGCCGGAAGATCGCGCACGTCTCCCTGCACGACCGTCACGTTCGCCGGTCCCAGCTTGTTCGCCAGAAAATCTTTCCTCGGCGCTACGTCGTAGAAAATGATGTTCTCCCCGCGTTTAAGCGCGAGCTGAGCGTACGCCGTGCCGACTAAACCCAATCCGGTAATGAGTGTTGGCATATTGAGTATCTCCTTTTTCTGTTATCAATTTAGTGACATGTCTCAAGAGTTGACGGAATAGGTCGACGCCGGACTAGCTCTTCCGGCCGGCCATGGCTTTCTTTTCTTTCGGTGCTTTGATCTTATCTAAATTCCTGAGCGCATAATCGCTCACGGTTACCACTTGATCGTTGCCGGTGAATCTGGGATTTCCTGCCGGCTCCGCTCTGGCGCCGAGGAGAATCATATATTCATCTCCCGTGTTATCGAGCTGGTAGAGCTGCCCGGCGGGAATGGTCGCCAGCATGCCGAGCGTTAACTTGCGTGAGGAGCCGTCGGGAAAGTGAAAGGTGCATTCACCTTTAACGCAGTAAAACTGTTGATCGGCGGTGTGCTTGTGCATCGGACCTTTGGTTCCCGGGTAGTCGCCGTGAACCCAGGTGTGAAAATGATCTGAAGTGAAGAGCACTTTTTTGCTGTGGCCGATATCCAGTTCAGGAAGGTTCAAAATATTAATGAACTCCGCAGGCATAAATCTCTCCTCTTTTATTATTTTTAATACCGGTCGTTTTTGAGAACCATAGGTCATCACGACACGAGTTCGAGATGCTTCGCTTCGCTCAGCATGACACCTGAAACCGCCGTCGTCCTGAACGGAGGGAAAGGATCCATGACTGCTCAAGTGTCGCGTGCAACTTGTACTCAAAATAGGTGAGTGGGAAACAGTCGTCAAGAAGTGTTGACGAGGGATTCACTTTTCGGATAGTTCTCTCATATCTTAGCTGTTATCCTCATCCTTGCCGATCACACGAATATAACGCTCGGCTTCGAAAGGAGGAATCATGAAACCAGGTTGGACGCGTCGGGAGTTTCTAAAAAGCACGGCGGCTCTCATGGTATTCGAATCCGCCGACATAGCGCTGGGTGCCGGCAGTGCGAATTCGCTGCCGAAGCGGCGGCTTGGCAAAACCGGTGAAATGGTTTCGATCGTTGGTTTTGGCTCAGGCACCAGGTTTTGTTCTATGCCGGACGAGGATGAAGCGCAGGCGCTGCTCGAGCGCGCTTTCGATCTGGGAATCACGTACTTCGATAGCGCTGGTTCCTACACGCGAAAGGGGATCGAGCGGCTCAGCGAAAAACGACTCGGTGAATTTTCCAAGCATCGGCGAAAAGAAATATTTCTTGCGACCAAATCCGATCCACGTGACCGCGACAGTGTGCTGCGCTCAGTGGAGCAAAGCCTCAGGTTTCTGCAGACGGACTACCTCGACCTGATCCAGATTCATAGCCTGAGCAATCTCGATGACCTAAATCGCATGGGCGGTCCGGACGGTGCAGTCGTGGCAGTTCAACAATTAAAAGAGCAAAAAGTCGCCCGCTTCGTCGGCATCACGGGCCATAACGATGGCGATGCCATGACTGAGGCGCTTAGGCGTTACGATTTTGATACGGTGCTGATGGCCCTCAACGCCGCGCAGTCGGCGAATCCGATCGCGGCCCGGAAGATGGTCCCAATTCCGGCCTTCGAGCAATCCGCCTTGCCTGTCGCACTTGAGAAGAATATGGGCATCCTCTCCATGAAGGTGATGGGGCAGGGCCTGTTGGTAGGGGAGGGAGCAGGAAAAGCCTCGCCCGCAGAGCTTTTGCGCTTCAATTTGAGCCAGCCGGTTGCCTCCGTCGTGATCGGGGTGGAACAGATGGCCCGGTTGGAACAAAACATCCAGGCCGCTCGTAGCTTTGTCGCTATGAACGACGGGGAAAAACAAAAGTTGCGGGACGCCGTGGCCCCTTCGCGCAGCGCGTGGCACCGGTTCTTAGAGTCGCACGACGACTCACTGCCGGTGTAACGCCCGTTGGTCTCGGGTCACGCGTCTCAAGTTTCGAGTTCATGGAAAGCTCGAAACCGAAGCCCGAGACTCGAAACTATCCCAGAGCGGGCGCCTGGCCGTGCTTGCCGTTTCCCGTTGCCCGGCCGAAAAAAGCGCCAGTGTGTTCGCCGGTTTCCACCAGAATTTCACCGTTAACTATGGTCGCTTTGACGAGAGCGCCTGTGCGAAACTCAGGAGCTTGCGCCACAACTCGGGTTCGTTCCAGCGATGAGCGATGCTTTGCCATATGATCGGGCGACCGGATGTTCCGGCGAGGCGCCGAAAACAATCAATGTCCTGCTCCGCCGGTGTTTTGATTAGGCTCAGGACGAACGGAAAATCACAGCGATATCGAACGTTTCTCCTTGCGCCCTGAGCCCTTCGACTTTGCCGAACGGGACGGGCTTGTCGAAGAGCGAATGGAAACTCAGATCAGCCACGAAGACTTTTTTCGCCTCATTCGTATTAACGTTTAGAGACAGCGGATACCTCCGACGAATACTAGGTAAATGCCCGTAATACTAAGAGGACCAAGAGTTTGATGAGTTTTGCGCCGAAGCTGGTTGGTTGTATGATCTATTTATTGCATCAAAGAGGAAGCCGCGCAAAACCAACGCCATGGCAACCGGCTGGACTGAGAAGGATGAACAGCAACTACTCGCGCTCATTCAGGACGGCAGTCACCCTGCCTTCAGTGAGCTCGCGCGCCGGCATGCCGAGCGCTTTTACCGGCTCGCCTACCGGTATGTCCAAAGCAAAGAAATGGCGGAGGATATCGTGCAGGATGCCTTCCTGAAATTGTGGGAAGATCCGAGAAAATGGCAACCCGATCGGAACACTAGGTTCACCACCTGGTTTTATCGCATCGTGGTGAATCTCTGCCTCGACTGGCAAAAAAAGAAACGTCCGGAGTCCCTGGAAGACGACGTTCCACTAGTTGACGAGAAAGCAACACTCGATGCCGCGGCGATCCGAAATGAGCAACAAAAGTTGCTGGAAAAAGAGATAGCCGCACTGCCGGACCGCCAAAGGACGGCCTTAAATCTTTGTTTCGAGGAAGGATTGAGCAATCAGGAAGCCGCAGAGGTGATGGGGCTGAATTTGAAAGCGTTGCAATCGCTGATCATGCGCGCGAAAGCCACGCTGAAGGAACGCATGAAACCATACCTGTGAGGACATTATGAGCGATATTCATGACGAAAGACTTGAAGCGATGCTCCGATCGCGTCGAATCGAGTCTGCCAGTCCAGACTTGGCCCAGCGGATTATCTTGCAGGCGCGCCAGCGGCCGCAAAATAAGACGGTTTCACCATGGCAGTGGCTGCGCGAGCTATGCGTTGAATTTCATTTGCCCAAGCCGGCCTACGTCGTCGCTACCGCGCTCGTTTTCGGGCTGGTGATCGGCTTTAGCATGCCGCCCGATAAGACCTCCACAACCATTGAAAATTCCTCGACTGTGAGCGTCCAAAGTGTTTTTTCGGCGGATGACGCGCTGCTATGAGCAAGACATTGAGATTGGTATTCCTGGCGTCGCTGGTTTTGAATATTATTTTGCTCGGCGTGATCGTCGGCCACTTGCCGCGCAGTCTCGACGGCGCGCCGTCGCGCCGGCAACAGATGGAACAAGCACTGCAGAATCTGCCCGATCCCATCGAAGCCCGCTTTCGCGAAAAGTTTCAGCAAATTCGCGCTGCCGGCGATCCGGTGCGAAAGCAAATGGACGCCGCGCGCGACGAGGCGCTGCGCTTACTCAGCACCGAGCCGTTTGATGAAGCCGCCTACGATCGACAGGTAAAGAAAATCGACGAACTGCGCGAAGAAATGTTCAAGCGCATGGGCCAAGTGATTAAGCAAACCGTGAAAGAGCTTTCGCCCGATGAGCGCCGCATGTTCGCCGACCTGCTGCGCCGCCCGCCGCCCCCTCCCGGACAAAATTAGCGAAATCTAACCCGGAGGGCCCCGGGCAGAACGGTCCCAATTGTCTAAGCGCCGGTAATCGCGGCGCTTTTTTTTGCGCAATTACAGCGAAGACTGGCGCCCGCTGGTTCGTATTAAGTTGTGACAGCGTTGGTAAGGAAAAACGGAGACAAACAGACATGAAGCTGAAATGGAATATGAACCTAGTAAAAGCGCAGCGAAAAAAACTGATTGGCGTTCTCGCGGGTGCCGCGATCGGCGCAGGCGGCTGGTACTGGTACAGCGCGGCCGCTCAAGACCCGCAGAGTGCCACGCTTCGACCCGTGGCCGTCACCCGCGGCACGATCGAAGAAGTGGTCACAGCGCAGGGGAAGTTAGAACCGAAACAATATGTCGACGTCGGCACGCAGGTATCGGGACAGCTCAAGAAAATCTACGTCGACATCGGTGATGCGGTAAAGCAAGGCCAGCTTCTCGCGGAGATCGATCCGCGCGTTTATCAGGCTCAAGTGGAAGCGGGTGAAGCGAAGCTCAACAGCTTGCGCGCTCAGTTAAATCAGCAGAAAGCCGAGGCAGTACTGGCCGATCAAAATCTCCAGCGCAACCAAAATCTGATCGCGGTCAACGCCGTGAGCAAGCAGGCATTGCAGGAAACGGAATCGCAAGCGGCCGTGGCGAAAGCGCAAGTCGACTCGATCGCCGCGCAGATGCAAGAAACTGAGTCCAATCTCAAAGCCAGCCGCGCCAATCTCGGCTTCACCAAGATCTACGCGCCGGTCGCCGGCACCGTAACGACATTGCCGACCAAGGAAGGACAAACGCTGAATGCCAATCAAAGCGCGCCGACGATCTTGCAAGTAGCGAATTTGGATCTGATGACCGTGCGCGCCCAAGTCGCCGAGGCGGACGTCAATCGGTTGAAAGAAAACATGCCGGCCTATTTCACCACGCTCGGCAACAGCGAGTATCGTTGGCAGGGCACGGTGCGGCAGATTCAGCCATCGCCGGAAATCGTCAACGACGTAGTGCTTTACGACGTCTTGATCGACGTGAAAAACGACGGTCGCCAGCTAAAGACCGGTATGACGACGCAGGTCTTCTTTATCCTCGGCAAAGCCGACAACGCGGTGATCGTGCCGGCGGAAGTGCTCACCCGGCGCGTGGCCAAAGAGGACAACGAGAAAGGCAAAGCCTACCGGGTCTCCGTTGCCAGCGAAACCGGTCGCGAGCAGCGCGTGATTCACGTCGGCTTGCAGACGCGCACTCAGGCCGAAGTCACCGACGGCTTGAAAGAAGACGAAAACATTTATGTCAGCCGCCCGCGGGTCAATCCGAGCGCAAATGGCAACGCACAGCAAAGCAACAACAACCGCGCCAACGCGCCGCGCGTTAATCGAGGACCGCAGTTATGAACGCAACAATTCTGGAACTGACAGACATTCGGAAACATTACACCAACGGCGACACGACGGTCCGCGCCCTGGACGGCGTGTCGCTCAGAGTCAAGCGCGGCGAGTTCGTCGCGATCATGGGCCAGTCCGGCTCCGGCAAGTCGACCTTGATGAACATCATCGGCTGTCTCGATCGCCCGACTTCCGGCAGTTACAAGGTGCTCGGCAGAGAGGCGGCGAATCTCTCGCCCGACGAGCTGGCGTCGTTACGCCGTGAAACCTTCGGCTTTATTTTTCAACGCTATAATCTTCTCGCCACGGCGACGGCCGGAGAGAATGTCGCCATACCGTCGGTATACGCCGGTCTGCCGAAACATAAACGAACGACGCACGCCAATGAGCTGTTGCAACGGCTTGGACTCGACGATCGCACCGATCACCGGCCTTCCGAACTTTCCGGCGGCCAGCAGCAGCGCGTGGCGATCGCCCGCGCGCTGGTCAACGACCCGCCGGTGATTCTCGCCGACGAGCCCACCGGCGCCCTCGACAGCAAGAGCGGCGACGAAGTGTTGGCGCTGCTCAAGAAACTCCACGCCGAAGGACGCACGATCATCCTGATCACCCATGCGGAAAACGTCGCCCAACACGCCGGCCGCATCGTGCGCATCCAGGACGGACGAATTATTGAGGACACCGGAATGGTCAACGACGACGAACCGGTGGAGAATCTCGCCGCCGACAGCCGAAGCTTCGAAAGCGCCGTCAGCTTGATGGCGAGCATGGAGGAAGCGCTTGTGACGGCATGGCGTTCGTTGCGAGTAAACATCTTTCGGACAATTCTCACCTTGCTCGGTATCATCATCGGCGTATCTGCAGTAGTTGCCATGCTGGCGGTCGGCGAAGGCAGCCGGCAGAAAGTGCTCGACCGCATCAGTTCTTTCGGCACCAATTTAATGCTAATTCGCCCCGGCGCCGCGGGTATTAGAAACACCGGCGATATCGCCACGCTCGTGCCGGACGACGCCGCGGCGCTCAAAGCGCTGCCCAATATCGCCGCTGCTTTAGCCGAGCGCGGCGGCCGTGCCACTGTGCGTCTCGGCAACATCGACTACCAGACTTCGGTCCAAGGCACCGGCGAAGATTTCCCCTCGGCGCGCGATTGGCCGGTTGCCGAAGGACAGTTCTTCAATACCGATGACATGAAGCACTACGCCGCCGTCGTCGTCCTCGGCCGCACCGTAACGAAAACGCTTTTCCCCGACGGCGCTAACCCGGTGGGAAAATACGTCCTGCTGAAAAACGTGCCGTTTTTAGTCACCGGCGTCATGACCGAAAAAGGCGCTTCACCCAACGGCAGCGACCAGGACGATGTCATCTTTGTTCCGATCACCACCGGTTTGGTTCGGCTCTTCGGCAAAAATTATTTGAGCAGCATCACCCTTAAAGTTACCGACGCCGCCGACATCGAAGCGACCCAGACAAACGTCGAAACGCTTTTGAAAGAGCGCCACAAGACCGAAGATTTCAGCGTGCGCAATATGGCGTCGTTTCTCCAGGCGGCGATGGAAACCCAGGATACCTTTACGTTGCTGTTGGGCACCGTCGCGGCGATTTCGCTTCTCGTCGGCGGCATCGGCGTGATGAACATCATGCTGGTGAGCGTCGTCGAGCGCACCCGCGAGATCGGCATCCGCATGGCCACTGGCGCGCGCATGCGCGATATCTTGCTGCAATTCAACATCGAAGCCGCTGTAGTCTGCGCCGCTGGCGGCATTTTGGGAATTCTAATCGGCATCGCCGCCGGCTTGGTTTTACGGTACAGCGGCATGGCCGTGATTTTTTCAGTCGCGCCCGCCGTGCTGGCCTTCGCTTGCGCGTCGGCGACTGGATTGATCTTCGGCTACCTGCCCGCGCGCAAAGCGGCACAGCTTGATCCAGTCATCGCTTTAGCTTCGGAGTGAGGTGATTTATGCGTAAACATCCACTGAAAAGTACGATCGCGCTTTCACTGGCGCTATCAGCCTGCAGCCTCGCACCCAACTATCAGCGGCCGCAAATGACCGTCCCCACCGGCTGGTCGAGCGTGGCGGGAGTCGGCGTCGACGCCCAACCGAGCACCGCGCCGTTTTGGCAGGAGTTGGGCAACGCAGATTTGGATCGCTTGATAGAAATAGCCTTGGCGCAAAATCTCGACTTGGAAGCGGCGCTGCACCGCATCGAGCAGGCGCGCGGGCAGGCGAAGGTCGCCGCCTCACCGCTCTATCCCACGGTGAGCGCCAGCGGCTCGGCATCGCGAACCTTTCAAGACCAGAAAGACACCAATTCCGTGCGCGGCGGCGGCAGCATCAGTTACGAAGTCGACCTTTGGGGCAAAAACCGCGATGCCGCCAAGTCGGCCGACTATAACGTCGACGCGACCCAGTTCGACCGCGAAGCCCTGCGCCTCGTGGTCACCGCCGACGTGACCGATTTCTATGCGCAGATCTTGAGTCTCAACGATCGCATTCGCATCGCTGAATTTAATCTTAAAAACGCCGAAGAAATTTTGCGCATCATCGAAGCGCGTTATAACGCCGGCGGCGTTTCCGGCCTCGAAGTCTCGCAACAGCGGGTCGCGGTGAACGGTTTCCGCGCGACGTTGGCGGCGCTGACCGAGCAACGCGCCACCTCGGCCAACGCGCTGGCAATCCTGCTCGGCCGGCCGCCGCAGAATTTATCCGCGCCAACCGCGCAGCTCGCGTCGTTGAAGATGCCCCAGGTGAATCTCACACCGCCGTCAACTTTGCTGACCGCGCGGCCTGACATCCAGAGCGCCGAAGCCGGTTTGCGCGGCGCCAACGCCGACATCGGCGTGGCGCGAGCGGCCTTTTTCCCGTCGCTGACGCTCAGTGCCGATACTGTGATCGCCGCCGGCTTTGGCAATCCTGCCGCCGCGGCATCTTCGCTGGCGTCGAGCCTACTAGCGCCGATCTTTACCGGCGGCCGGCTCACGGGAAATCTGCAAAGCGTGACGGCGCGGCAAAAAGAGCTCGCCGCGCAGTATCAGAAAACCGTGCTGGTCGCGTTCCAGGAAGTCGAAGACGCGCTGGCCGCGCTCAAGAGCAACAACGAGCAGGCCGCGCTATCGGTTGAATCGGTTAAGGAATCACAAAATGCCTATGACATCGCCAAGGCACGCTTCGATGCCGGCGCCATCGACTATCTGACTCTGCTCGAGACTCAGCGCAGCCTTTATCAGGCGCAGGACAGCCAAATCGCGATCAACCAGGGACAACTCGTGGCGTACGTCCAGTTGCGCAAAGCACTGGGAGCGTGATTGCCGCACTGGTTACCGTCTCGGATCAGTGCCCCACTGTGGTGTCTCCGAGGTTCGTAGACCGAGGCCGTCGCAAATACTCTGGTCCAACGCCGGGTAATAAACCAGAAACCGTAGAAAGAAAGGGGACGGTTCCTTGGTGTAGGTATTTGGCGGCGAAGGAGATTTCCTTCACGTCCGGATCTTTCCCCCTAATCTGATCTTCTTGATAGTCAACAACTTAGAAGCGGTAACCCGCCGTTGGCATTGGCCTTGCCTGTCTCATAATCAGGGATTTAAAGAGATAACATGCGTCCGCACGGGCCGGGGGCTTTTTTAGAGATGAAAAGGGGTCTTTTCTAGCCGCGGGTAAGCGTTATGTACACTGAGCACTTTGGATTTTCGGATGTCCCTTTCAGTGTCACACCCGACCCGCGCTTTTTTTATGCCAATCCTCTTTATCACGAGGCCTTTGCCAGTCTGCGTTACGGCATCGAGTCGCGGAAGGGCTTCGTCGTCATCACCGGTGAGGTGGGGACCGGAAAGACCACGCTGCTCAAAATATTCATGCACAGTGTAGAGTCAACGATCCATACCGCCTTTATCTTCAATCCTAAGCTCAGCTTTACCGAACTACTCCGATTCATCTTGAACGACCTGGGAATATCGAACTCCGCGGAAGACCGGCTTACGCTGATGGGGCGGCTCAATGATTATTTGATCGAACAGCTCAAAAAAGATCACATTGTTGCTCTGCTGGTTGATGAAGCTCAAGACCTAAGCGATGAGGTGCTCGAAGAGCTCAGGTTGCTTTCGAATTTCGAGACCGATAAGGACAAGCTCATCCAAATTGTGCTGATGGGACAACCCGAGCTGGACGAAAGGCTGGATCAACCCGGTCTGCGCCAGCTGAAGCAGCGGGTCGGGATCCGCTGCCGGCTCGCTCCGCTTGGACGCCACGAGATAATTCCCTACATGAATCATCGGCTCAAGACGGTGGGTTATGAGGGCAAAGAGCTGTTTGATCGAGACGCGGTCGAGAGGATTACTCTCTATTCGAAAGGGATTCCCCGGCTCATCAACGTGATTTGCGACAACGCTCTGTTGATTGCCTATGCAGCTTCCAAAAGAAAAGTTTCGGCGGAGATGGTTGAAGAGGTGGCGCGTGATCTCCAACTCGGCGCGCCGCGGCCGATTAAAGCGGCGCCTCCAATGGATTTTAAAATACCCGAGCGCCGAGTTGAGGCTAGAGTGGAGGACCAGCGGCCGCCGGAGTTTGAAGAATTTTTTGTGGGCAGAGAAGGACAACCCCGCGCAGAGCTTCATCAGAAGCGCAGCCTAACGGGGCTGGGAATCGCTATCTTGCTCGGCGTAGTCTTACTGGGTGGCATCGGGACGGTTTCATATTCTTCGCAAAGCAAAAATTATCTATCAGACCTAGCCGTGAGGTTGGAAGCCTTTTCTCGCCCGGGCAAAGATTATCTTTCAGGCCTGACTGTGCAGGTCAAAGACTTTTCTCAAAGAACCGAAGAGTATCTTGCGGATTCAGCAGTGAAGGCAGAAGACCTTTCGATCCAAAGCACAAACTATATTTTGCAGTTAGGCGCAAAGGCGGGAGACCTGTCTCGTAAAGGCAGAGACTATCTTTCGGGTTTGGCTGTACGGATGGGAGAGTTTGTCGGCTCACAATGGAAGAGTCTAAAACAGGTCAAACTGATTCCGAAGACTTCTGAGGACAATCGTTCCAATCTTCGCTTAGCCGATTCTAGCGACGTGGGACCAACCAAATGGACTGAGCCCTCTGACAATCCAGCGCCCGCGGTTGAAACACCGCCGGCAATCAGCCAAGAGCTAGAAAAGCCAAAACAGAGCAAGAACGTCGCACCGGTTCCCGTGTCGAAAAAACCTCCCGAGCCTCAAACGCCAAAAGGCTCTGTGACGCGGGCCGCGAGCCGCCCAACGACAGCCAGAACAGCAGACAGCTCAAAGGCGCAGCAGGTCGAACCGCAGCTCGCCACGCTTAAAAATGAACCAACTCAGCTTGATCGTCAAAAGCCTGCAATAAAAGGACAACCGCGGAATTTGGGAAACTTCGAGGTCGTGGAAGATTCTTTCGTTCGTGATAAGCCACAAACGAATGCCGAGATCATAACAACTCTTCGGCCCGGCACCTGGGTCAGGGTAGAAAATAAAAGCGGAGAGTATTTTCGTGTTCGTTCATTGAATGACCCTGGGATTCAGGGATACGTCCATGAGGAAGACGCCTTTTTTGCGCGTATCAAATAAACCCCTCGTGGGTGGATCTGCCAACCGGTTTTTCTAAACGCGCAGCTCAGTCAATGCAGATTTTCGACGAAGCAAATCAATAGCGCTTGCGCCAAAAAATATCGGATCCGCTCTTGCCCTGCGGGCTTGTCGAGCTTCTCAATTGCCAGTTGGGCGCTAGGTCATATTCAATGGCATATTCCTGCTGCTGTTGTTCGCCTCCAAGCTGCTGTTTGGTCGAGACGAACACATCCTGAGTGACGTATTTACCCGCTGATACCTCTCCACCGCTCAGGTTATCGCCGACGCCAAACTCAAGGGTGTCCACTCCGAGCTTGCTGGCGACGGATTGTCTCAAGTCGGAACTGATAAAGTTCGCGGCTGTTTTCAAAGCCTGGCTTTGCAGCGCGTTCTTTTCACCCTGGTTTAAATCTGCAGTCGGTTTACCGAACAACAGCACGGAGAGGATTTCGGCTTGCTCCAACGAAGGATTGCTGCGCAACGTGAGGGTTGGTTTGCTAGCAATGCCGCCGATTACCAAATCAACCTGGTATTGAGAAACCTTGTAGCGGGCGACAATGTCCAGGCCGGGGTCGATCTGACTTCCTCCGGTAAAGAGCAATTCGGCTTTTTCCATCTGGAACCTGCGACCCTGAAACGAATACCAACCATGGTTGCCCTGGACGTTGCCGGCGACGGTTAATTGCTCTTTGGGCTCTTTTTTGATTCTCAATTGTCCCGTCACTTCAACGGAACCTTCGTCCAGGTAAATCCAGGTGCCTCGAGAAATCCCGGCCGCCACATCGAGGCGCAGGCGCTGAAAAAGCGAGTCTTGCTCTTGTGAACTGGAACCGCCCTTTCCGCCGCTGTCTTTCTCGCGCGCCTCTGCTGGCTCCCCGGCCAGCTGGCTTTCGTTTTGGACCACCACGATAGTGGTGTCCTGGGCGGCCTTTCCGCCGCGGCCTTTCAGCATTCCCATATCGGGACGTAAAGTGCCTTTCACGGTTAGATCGCCGCGAACAACCGGCTCTTGCAAATTGCCCGATGCCGCCAGATTTCCTGATGCGTTGGCTTTGTACTCCTGCGTATTGATCACTTGCAAATCCTGGGTTTTTAAATTGGCGGCGATATTGGTGATGCTGCTGCCCTTGACAGTCAACCGACCGGTTCCGTTCAGTTGCCCGCCGCCCGACCGCGCGGTAAGCCGACTGATCTGGATCGCGCCGGGAGTCAAATCGGCCTGTAAAGCAATCTCGCTCAGCGAGAGCCCCACGGGCCGGACTCTGACCGCGCCGTTTTGAAACTGGATGGTTCCGTTTGGCGCAAGAGCCTGCAGCGGGCCGCGCAAAACAACGTCCATACTCAGGCTGCCCTGAAGGTTATCGATCTCTTTACTGAAGGCGCTCACGAATGTGGGATTCAAGCCGTCTGATTGAATCCGCAAATTGGAGTCTCCGGTCACAGCTATCGATCGGTCTCCTCCCCAACCGATATATACCGGTAGCGTTCCTTTGACGTTCAATCCATGGGCTTTGTCCTGCAGCAGGCGCAGATCAATGCTGAGGCGCTCTTTTTGATACGAACTCTGCGCCGTCAGGCCGGCATAGTTTTGACCTGCGACGCTCAATTTATCAACGCTCATGGTTGAGTCGATCAACGGTTGGGTCGCGCTCCCCTTAACCTGTAGGGTCAAAGCCAAGCTGCCATTAATGTCCGGCACGCCTTTCAAATACGGACGGAGATCGGCGAGTGAAAAGCCGTTTACCCGGACCGCGAGGTCCTGCGGCCCCTCGAGTCCGAAAGCTCCCTTGACGTTCAGAGTTTGTGTCTCGCGCTGCAAAACCAATTCATCTACGGTGACGTTCTTTCCCGCGACCACAAAACGAGCGGGCCTGGCGTTGCGCCAGGTTCCGTCGGGCAGTTGCAGGCTCAATTGTTGAAGTGCGATTTCGGTGCGTTCGCCGGACTGAGTCACGCGGCCGTTGATGCGTTGGATCCGCTGGTCGACGTCCCGTGCGACGATGTCGGCGGTGAGCGCGGCCGGGCGCGTCCCGTCCACATTCACGTGCGCCTCCAGGCTCGGGAGTGAAATGCCGGCGGTTACGTGTTGGGCGGCCAGATCGATTTTGCCTTGCCAGGAATTGCTGCGCGAGCCGGCGAGCGTCCATCGAAGGCTGCCGCTCTGTACCCGATGGGCCGCCATCTGCAACTGATTGAAATTCGCCTTGCCGTCCAGCTGCGGAGCTTGCAAGGAACCGGCGATGCTGCCGTCAATTTTGAGGCTGCCGCTAGCGTCGATTCCGGCGAGCTTCAACCAGGGATTGATATCCTTCGCGTTGAGACCATAGGTGATTCGACCCTTGGCGTTTTGTGCCACGGAAGCGATGGTTCCATTGGCGTTAAGGGTCGAGCCGTCCGCCGCGAGGCGGACTTCCTTTAAAACCAGGGTGCCATTTCTCAGGGATCCTTCGGCCCGCGCTTGATCGAGCTGAATGCCGTTGATCTCTGACCCGGTTAGTGTAAGCCGCGTATCGGCCTGCATTGTCTCAGGCTTCGTCCCACTCCCCTTGACCCAGGCATCAATATTGATTTTTGCCGCTGGCAGTCCAGGTTTTTGCGCGGCGATCTTTTTGAGATCGAACGCGCGAGTTCGTAGATTCGCCTCGTAGCTTGGCGTGTCGGAGAGCACGACGGCGGCCTGAAGCTCGGCGGTTCCATTTTTCTCCTCGGACTGCGCGGTAAAAGCAACGCGTCGGTTTTGCAGTTGACTCGACAGAGTCATCTGGCCGATGGTCCATTCTTGAAAGGCCAAACCCGAGACGCGGCCCTGCAGTGAAGCCTGAGCGTCATCGAGAGAACCTCCCTTAAAGGCGACTTGCGCGTTTACCTTTCCTTTGACTCCCGACAAAGCCAGCACTCGATCAACGACAAATTCTTTGAGCTCCAAACTGCCCTGCGCCTCGGGTTTCTCCCCTTTCAAATTGGCCACGGTGGAGGTCACCACCTGGCCGCTGGGCGCTGTGAACGTTGCGGAGACCTGTAGCGCCGATAACGGACCCGATGCGCGAATTCTTCCAGCAATGTCCTCTCGCAAAGGAACAGCTGGTGATAGCTGCCTGATTTCTTCCGCGGAAAGTCTCGTTAAGTCGAGGCTCAACTTGGTTATAGGCGAGGAGAAATTATCAATCGTGCCGCTGATATCCAGGCGAGACCGGGCGGTGGCAATACTCAATCCCTTTATTTCGAGGGACGACGTCTTGTCATTCTGCTTCAACGACAGCGCAGTCGACCACGTGCTGTCCGGTACGCCGGAAGAGGAAAGCGCGAAACCCAGTTTGTTTAAATTTATCTCGGGACCGGAAGGCGGCAAATCGATATCAGCTTCTCCCGAAAGCGCGGTGATGCGTGCCTCTTTGCCGTCGGCCGTGCGCGCCTGAAGCTTGCCGTCTTTTATGCGGATATTACGCAACGAAATCGTCATGCTCCGCGGCTGCTGCCCAGGCTCCTCCGGCTTATCTTGTTTCTTAACCAACTTGGCGAGATTCCAATTTTTCTCCTCGTCTTGCACCAGTTTCAGCTCCGGTTCGACTATATCGATTTGCCCGATGCGAATGGTTGACGCGCTTAAAAATGCAATCACCTGGCCCCAAAGGCCGACATCGATCGAAACGACGGGAGCGGACAAGATTGTCTCGCCGTTCTGCACGATGGCAAAGTCATGGAATTCGAGATCCCGCCAGACCGAGCCCGTAATCTCTTTGAACCGCAGTTCGCCATTTAGCGCATCGTTGGCGGCGGCCAAGATTTTCGCGCGCAGCAAAGCGCGAAACTGCGGGGTGCGAGTATAATAGTGGACGCCGAGCGCAGCCACGAATACCAACACAAGAAGTATTCCGACGGACCAGGAAACCCAACGCAACAGCTTTTTTGGCATTGTCGCCTCCTAAAAGGACTGGCCTATGCTGAAATGAATCTGCCAGGCTCGGTCACCGTTCGGCGGGCGGAAGGGAAACCCGAGGTCAAGGCGTACCGGCCCCGCCGGGGTTGTATAACGGCCGCCAACACCCGCAGAGAACCTTAGATCATCAACGGGAACGTCAAATGATCGGAGCGATACCTGCCCGAAATCGACGAACAGCGCTCCGCCGATTTTTTCCGTAAACTGCTGGCGGAGTTCGAACGATCCCTCGATCAAGCTTCGTCCCCCCAAGGGATCATCCGAGGTCGATAACGGCCCTAAACGGCTGCGGCCATAGCCGCGCACGCTGGCGCTCCCACCGGAGTAAAAGCGCTCGAAAATCGGCACCTCCTCGCCGCCATGCAACGGCTCCGCGAAGCCTATTTTCAAGCGGGACGCGACCACGGTCTTCTCGGCTAGCGGATAGTAACCTTTGATCTCGCTTTGCAGTTTGTAAAAATCAAATCGGCCGCCGAGAAATCCGCCCACTTCTTCTGCGGCAAACGAAAGGACCCAGCCCGTCGTGGGGTTGAGCGGATCGTTAGCGTGGTTCCATAGAAAGCCCGCCGACAGACCGGAAAGCAGCCCCTTTTTGTCGAACGGTCCGAGAGCTCGTAGCGATGCGGCAGGAACATGGGTTAAGTTATCGTATTCGAGACGATATCCTAAAAAACCGGTCAGCCGATCGGAAAACTTGCGCTCTAGCCTGGGCTGGAGACGGGTTGCATTCAGGAAGTATCCCGGTTCGTCGAACTGCTGAGGCCCAAGATTGACCATAAAACGGTTCTCGGGGCTGAGGAAATGGGGTTGAAGAAAATGGAGGTCCAGTTCGCGCGCGATAAACGAGGCCTTGACTCCGACTTCGAGTCGTCGCGCCCCGCCGAGCCAGTTGTTGTTGCGCCAGCGGACCTGCCCGCGTAACTGCTCCTCGGTGCCATAGCCGAGTCCCACCTTGATTTCGCGCGGCGGTTTCTCCTCAAGCCGTATTTTGACCGGGACGACGGTATCGGGAGGGGAGGGTTGCGGCTCAATGAGGATTTGGCTGAACAAATCGAGCTCCCGAAGATTCTTTTCTGTGTTCCTGAGCGCCGCGCCCGAGAACGATTCACCGGGCTTGTACGTCAATTCCTGCAAGACAATAGACTGCTCGACGTCCTTCAGCCCTTCCACCGTGGTTGCGCCGAATTGCGTTTCCGGCCCAGCGTTCAGGATATAAGAAACATTAGCCGCATGCCGGTCGAGAATAACTTCGGCTTTTCGCTGAATGGTAATCGCCGCGCGGCTCTTGTCGTAAAAGAATTCTTTTAATTGGGATTCCGTTCGCTGATAGGCGTCCACCGCAAAAATTTCTCCCTCGCGGAGAGGAAGTTTCGGGAGAAGCGCTTGCAATTCCGTTTTTAATTCAGGCGCATCGACTATATCTACCGAGATTTGCGCCACGCGAATGGGCTCTCCCTCGCTGATTTGGATATTGGCCGTCACCAGGCCTTCTTTTTCGTCGACTGTCAGATCGTGACTCACCTTCGCCTCGTAGTATCCTTTGTCTTGATAGAATCGAGGGATGCGTTCAAGATCGGAAGCAAAGACTGCGGGGTCGAAAACCGGCCGAGACCGCCATGGAGCATACCAGGGACGCGTCTTGGTGGATAAAACATCTTGCAACTCTGAAGACCCCACCTGTTCGTTGCCGGAGATGTTTAGATCTTTGATGCGCCATTCGCGGTTGGGGTCCAGCTCCTCAACAGGCAAGGCGAGTAAAGGTGAAGATCGAAGGATGAAGCAGACAACAAAAGCCCAGAGGATGCCGTACCCCAGTCGCAGCACGGCTTATCTCCAGCAGGACAAAAACCTCATAACCCACTATACCACTTGAAAAAGGCGTTCCAAGGTAATTTGGTGACCATTTTTGGCGTTATTGATCATTTCAGGCTGAAATTCGCGCGTTGACGTAAACTCCTCTGCGGGAAAATCGTCTATCACTTGAGCGAACCCCAAAGAAAAAGGAGTCGTTATGAAAGATATCTCGGCGACAGTCTTCGCAATCCTTTTCGTTATCATTTCATTGCTTGCCCTGCTGTCGGCAGATCCATTCCCATCGGGGGTGGGCTTCACGTCGCTAAATAACCAGGGAGCCGTGTCAGAGCTTGGCATGCGATTCGCGTTTAAAAGGTAAGGTATACCCGTTCCTAAATACGTTTGCGTTCATCGCCCCCAAGTATCTCTCCGGAATCTTCACGTCCCTCCATCATATCCATTCATATCCATTAAGCTCCCAGTACTGCCTTGCAGGACCGGAGTTCACGGTGTCGCCGAAAGCTCTCTTGGTATCGAAAGGCAACGTGCCATATCGCGTATGCGAATGCCAGCCGGTTCCATACGTGCAAAAATGAATCGTGCATTCATTTCAGTTCCTCGACGCGTTCTTGCAGCAAACTCGAGCCTGCGCTCAGGGTGTCCTCTCGACGTTTGCTACCGAGCTTGTAACTCAACTCGAAGAGAGCTATTGAAGCGCGAAGATGACCGGGGACGGGAATCAATTCAGTTCGGAG
>Ga0209803_1000181_pt1 | contig 39976 bp, 28 predicted proteins | sample GraSoiAngelo_138_FD_185895 | JGI IMG/M metagenome (GOLD analysis project Ga0209803, IMG submission 185895) | Grasslands soil microbial communities from the Angelo Coastal Reserve, California, USA - 14_0929_09_40cm (SPAdes) (version 2) | ecosystem: Environmental > Terrestrial > Soil > Grasslands ...
CATCGTCGAGCACGCCCTGGATCTTGAGGGTGTCATTCACATGGATCGTCGTGAACTTCTGCTCGGCCCACCACCACGGAGGCGCAAGCTCGACGCTGTAATTCGTCCCGTTCGCCGCCGTCAGCGTCAGTTCCACACTTTCATTGAAATGCGGATTCCAATCCACCGCGGTCACGATACCTTCGACCGTCACCAGATTCTCCGGCGACTCGGAGTCCATCGCATGGATGGCGACTCCGGCACCGACCGAGGTCACGAGGGCCATCGCGAGAATCGCATACAGAGCGTTCGACATTTCACTCCTCGGTTCCGCTCCAGGGTCGGCGGCGGGTTAAGGGTTGTTGAACGCTCGTCGAAATGAGAACAATCGGAGGCTCGGCGCGTCACGCCTCGATACAGCGCGCCACATCGGACCTCGCCGTCGGACTCATCGGGGGCATCGACTCGATTACCTCGCGCCAAACCGCGGGATGCTCCGGATCGGACGATGCCTCAGGTTGACGCTCCGGGCCGGCGTGCCCGCGTTACGGCCGAGACCAGGAGAGCCACCACTCGTCGAAAGATCTCGTCCGAGACGCGGCCCACTAGGGTGTGGACGAGGGCGCGATGGATCGTGAAGAGCTTCATGGGACGGACCTCGCTTCGCCTCGGCAACCGACCCTCGGCCATCTCGCGATCGTCCAACGGAATCGCATCGCGGCGTCGGGAAATCTTCGAAGTCACGCCGCAGACGATGAGATCCTCGCCGTGGACGATGAGCACGAGGGCGGGACGACGTTTGATGGCGGAAAGGTCGGTGAACGGGAACGAGACGGTGACCAGGGAGCCCGGGCGGAGAGCCAATCGAACCTCGCCTCACACGCCGTCCCAGACATCGTCCTCCGAGTTCTCCCACAAGCTCCTCAGCGCGTCTTCCGTGGCGCGAAGAAGCGGGGCGAACTCGTCGTTCAGGATCCCTTCGACGTCGTCCTTCTTGCGGAGCACGAGGGTGTCTCCGGATTCGAGAAGCACAAGGTCCGTATCCCGATCGAGTCTGTGCCTTGTACGAACTTCCTTCGGAATCACAATCTGGCCCTTACTCGACATTTTCACGACATGCACAGGCTTGTAAGGCGGGGCTTACTGCTTAAACCTTGCCCTGAGCGACGTGAAAGCGGATGCGAACGGCCACACCGCACCACGCCGAGCTTTAATATCGAAGCCAGTTCATCCCTCCGGAGAAACGCGGAGGAGTGCGCGATCGAGCGTTCTGAACGGACGACCTTCAGCATGCGAGCCGCGGTACTCGTCCTCGTCGGCGCTCTCCTTGTCCTGGTGCTCGGCCTCTCGGCGCCGGGCGTCCGAGCCGCGGGGCCCACTCTGACAATCATCTCTCCCGCGGACCATGCGGTCATCGGGAACGGGACCCCTGTCGCAGTGATTTTCGTCGTGTCCGACTTCAATCTCACGCCGCCCGGGACCGGTGGGCCGTCGCCGACGGAAGGCCATGTGGACGTCTACGTGGACGGGCTGCTCACGATGGCCACGAGCCAGGAGACCATCGAGCTCCCGCTCGCATCGGGCACGTACGCGATCCTCTTGCGACTCGTCGCGGACAACGGGACCTCGCTGAACCCGGATGTGACGTCCTCGATCTCCGTCACGGTGACGCAAGGGCCTGCGGTCGGAACGCCCCGAATCGAGATCAGCTACGTCGAGATCATCTATCCAACCCCGGGACTGGTTCTGGGTCGCGACGTCACGATCTCCTTCCGGGTAACGGACTTCGCGCTCGTGCCCCCGGGACGCGGCGAGCCCGTCCCGAACGAGGGCCATGTCGCCGTGTTCTTGGACGATGTCTACGTCATGGCCGTGACGGCCTTCCGACCCATCCCCTTCTCCGACCTCGTCGACGGAAAGCACACCGTCACGGTCCAGCTGGTGGACGACGCTGGCCGTCCGTTGACCCCGGACGCGTCCGACTCGGTCACATTCCAGATCCAGTTTGCCGCGATCGTCGACATCAACCCGTATCTCCAGATCGCGCAAATCATCTTGGCGGTCGCGATCGTCTTCGTGTTGTTCTACCGAGGCTGGGGCCGCAACCTGCTCGCGACGCTCTCGGGCCGAGTCCGGAGGAAGAACGCGTGAGGCCGCCGAAGCCAGATGCGATGTCCGATCCACTGGCGCGTCGGTGTTCAATCCCGCTCGCGCTCTTCGCATTCGCCATCCTGCTGGTCGTTTCGATTTCGAGCTCGCCGGCGGCTGCGGTGGCGCCGTCCCTGACGATCGTCTCGCCGACCGACGGAGCCGTGATCGCGAACGGCACTCCCGTCCTCGTCCAATTCCAGGTGTCGAACTTCGCATTCGTCCAGCCGGGACGGGTGGGACAGATCGGGTCCCCGAACGAAGGTCACGCCAACGTCTTCCTCGACGCACAGCTCGTACGGCTCCTCACCGACGTCGAGCCGTTCTCACTCTCCCTGATCTCCGGACCCCATACGATCCAGATCCAGCTCGTCGCGGACAACGGCACCACGCTGAACCCGGACGTCAGCGCGTCCGTCCGCGTCGTGACGACCCTGGGCCCGGGAGGGGGAGTCCCCCGTATCACGATCCTTTCCCCGACGCGGCTCGAATCGACGGGTCATGGAATCTACGTATCGTACCGGATCGAGAATTTCACGTTGGTGGAACCGCGAGGCCAACCAAACGCACCGGGCGAGGGTCACGTGCAGCTTCTCGTCGAGGGCGTCGTCGTGATGGAGGTGATTCAGTACGAGCCGGTCCTCCTCGTATCGTTGCCGGAAGGAGACATCACCATCTCGGCGCGTCTCGTGAACAACGACAACACCACCCTGACCCCCGATGCGCGAGCTGACGTGCCAATCCACGTGGTCGCGTCGTCCTCCGTGAGCTTGCCGCTCGTCTCCAACGGCGGAGTCGCGCTTCTCCTGGCCTTCATCCTGGTCGTCCTGATCCTGCGCCGCCGGAAGGTCGTGGCCCGGCCCCCGAACAATCGCGGGGGGAGTCCTTAACGTGAACGCGCGAATCGTCGCCTTGCTCCTCGCGACGGTCGGGGCGCTCGTCGTCTCGGGAATCGCTTCGCCTAGCGTCCGCGCGGCTCCGGCTCCCACCCTGTCGATCGTCTTGCCGAGTCTGAATACGGTGATTGGCAACGGCAGTCCGGTCGTGGTCGTCTTTGAGGTGACGAACTTCAATCTCACGGATCCGGGGAACGGAACGTCCTCACCGGACTCCGGCCACGTCGACATCTTCGTGGACGGTGGGTGGACCGCGAAGGCGAGCGTCAACACGATCGTCCTCGCGCTTCCCTCGGGGCCGCACACGATCCGGTTGCAGTTGGTCATGGACAACGGGTCCGCCCTGAACCCGGACGTCACGGCGTCTGTCGCGGTAATGGTGACACAGGGACCCGCGGGCGGCACGCCGGGCCTTTCGATCTTCTACCCTCGCGAAGGCGCACTCCTCGGGACCGATTCGACGATCTCCTTCCGGGTCACGAATTTCGTCGTGGTCGCGCCGGGCGGACCCACGGGCGTCCCGAACGAAGGCCATGTCCGCGTGCTCCTCGATGGCGCGTACTATGCGGACCTAACGGACGTTGCACCGTTGCATCTGAACCTGAAAGACGGTCTCCACAACGTCACGCTTCAACTCGTCGACAACGCCGGCAGTCCGCTGAATCCAGATGTCGCGGTCAGCCTTCACATCACGGTGCAGGCGCTCGTCGGAAGGGTCACCCCATTCGATGCGACCCCGTTCTTGGCCCTTGCAAACCTGCTAATCGGGCTTGGGATCCTCGCGGCAATCTACCGCAAGCTGGAGGCCCGCTGATCGTGCGCGCGCCCATGCGACCCTCACACAGCCGCTCCTCGGACGGTCGAGCCGCAATGCCCGGGTTGTGCCTGCTCCTCGGAATCTTCCTGTTCGCCGTCACGAGTCCACCGGCTGCGGCAGCGGGGCCATCGCTGTCGATCCTCACGCCGGCGAACGACCAGGTCGTCGGCAATGGCACGCCGGTGATCGTCAGCTTCGCGGTGGCCAACTTCGTCCTCGTGCAGCCCGGTCGCGTCGGTCAGGTCGGTACTCCGACCGAAGGCCATGTGGACCTGTACGTGGACGGCGTTTACTCCCGGCTTCTCACACGAGTCGAGCCCGTCTCGCTCCCGCTCGAGTCAGGGCCACACACGATTCGGCTGCAGCTCGTCCAGGACAACGGGACGCCCCTCAATCCCGACGTCTCCGCATCCGTGAGGGTCGTCGCGACCCATGGCCCCGCGGCTGGCACGCCGACGATCGCGATCGTGTCCCCGAAACCGGGTCCGACCATTTCCCACGACCTGTACTTTGCAATCGAAGTCACGAACTTCACGCTCGTGGACGCAACCGGCCAACCGAACGCTCCGAACGAAGGCCACATTCAGCTGCTCTTGAACGGAGTGCTGCACCAGGAGCCGCGCGCCTACGATCTCGGATTCATCGTCGACATGCCCGACGGGAACAGCACGGTCATCGCGCGACTGGTGAACAACGACAATACCCCGTTGAACCCCGACGTGTCGGCGAGCGTGACGGTCCGGATCCTGGGCGCCGCGGACCCGACCACATCCGAACAGGTGACGGCGGGGGTGACACTCATCCTCGCGGTCATTTTGCTCGTCTTGCTCCTCCGGAGGCGAAAGGCGGCCGGGCGGTTCGCCCCGCCGAACGTAGAGCCCTAGACCCGCCCCGGAAACATATATGATAAATAGAACGCCGGTTCTCGTGCATCCGAATGGGCCATCGATTGTTCGGGGACTCAGCGACCGCTTCCGGGGTGAGATGGCTCCTGATCGCGCTCCTGCTGGCCGCCGTCGGGGACTTGGTCTTGGACGTGCCGTACTATTTCGGTACGGTCATCCCGGGCCTCGCCGCGCTGTCGGGCCGGTCGTCCTATCGGCTCTACGCATCCGTGCTCAGCGTCGCGCTACCGACGGTCATGGGCCCGATCGGATTCGTGGGCATCCTCCGGATCGAACGAGGCCGCGGATGGACCCGCGAGTGGCGAGGGGAGCGGGCTCGGCCCGCGTTGTTTGTCGCGGCCGCGGCCGCCGCTTTCCTCTTCGGTTCCGGGGTCGTCTTGGCCTTAACCCGAGACCCCATTGAAGTCATCTGGAATTCGGTTCGGATGACCGCTCGGTTCGTCATCGTCCTTGCCGGAGGCGTCTATCTGCTCGAGACGTCAGCGCGAATCGACCCGGGATCACGGAGCGGGCTCGCAACGACCGCGTTCGTCGTCGGCACGTTCGCCGGGGGCGTCCGGATGCTGATTGCGACCTACAACGGATTGGTCGCCTCCACCGTTCCCGCCGACTTCGTGCGGGGGCAGGTCGAACCGCTTCTCGCCCCTGCGGCGTTCGTACTTGCGGTGCTTTCGCTCTTCGGTTGGGTCGTGGTCTATGACCGAATTCGCGGCGGGTTGGCCCGGATGCGGGCCGAAGGGATGCCGCAAACGCCGTTGCCTTTCAGCTCTCGCTCGGACGGGCCTCCGGTTGGCTCGGAAGCCTCCTTCGAGAGAGCGACCAACCGACCCCCAGTGCCAGGATCCCTCCCAGGATCCACGCCAATGGGAGCCAATCGGGGTTCACCCGAAGGACCAAACCGACCACCAGGAACGCAAGAGTCGAAAGACCAAGCGCGCTCCCCATCACAATGAGGGCCATCGGGCGCCGATCGACGTTGAACTGCGCCTTGTAGAGCTGGATCCCGGCCTTCGGAAGCGTTGCAAGTAGGAACAGTTGCAAGGCGAGTCCGTGGTTTCCGTACGTGGTCCCACCGACAATCGTCATGCCGATTTGGGCGAGCACCACGCCCAGCGCGACCATGGGGACCAGGACCGCCAGCAGGAGGCGGCGCATGCTCGAAGTCAACGAGGACGGCAGGTAGTCGCGGATCGAACCGTGGGCGAACAGAGACTTCGACACCGACTCCGGGACGTAGTTCAGGACCTCCGCGAGTTGCAAGGCGATGAAGAAGTAGGCGACGGGACTCGCCCCGACGAAAATCAACAGGATCGAGGGCCCGAGGCGGCTGGGGAGGGAGTACATCAGACCGTGGATCCAATTCCCGGCGGAGAGTGAGGCGAGCTCGCGGAAGCGCGTGGGGACCCCTTTCTCATTCCGCGCCGGCCAGACCCGTTGGACGAGGAAGAAGCTCACGATGGTAATGGCGAGCAGGGGCAGCGTGTACGATCCAAAGAGGCCGACGACACCCGCCCCCGCGAGGGCGAACACGAGGGCGATTTTGACGAGGCCATAGGCGACCGCGCGGTACGCGAGGTACTCGCTTTTCCGTGCCGCCAGGATCGAGCCGTCCGTGATCTGGAAACAGGTCTGGGACGTGGTGAGCGCGACGCTCAGCGCGACGAGGACGGCGAACGCCTTGTCGGCCTCCGCATCATTGCTTAGATGGAGGACCGTCGTGGACAATGCGAGTCCCACGATTGCAGAGAGGACCCCGCCGACGAGGAGAACCTGCCACATCAGGGCGCGGGGTCGATCGACTCGGGCCGCGAAGCGGACGAGTCCGTTGTCGAGCCCCAGAATTCCGATCGACGTGGCCAGGGACGAAAGAGATACGAGAGCCCCCGCTGTTCCCACCGCGGTCGAGGTGAAGAGATGCGCCGCGAGGGCCCAGAACGCGAAGCCCAGGATGGAATTCGCGATGCTCCCGGCGAACACCCATCCCCCTTGCTGTCGAACCAGTTCCGACTCGGACATCGGTTCGGTTCGGAGGACCGGTCTCATCCAGGGGAATTCCCAGTCCTCGATCACGCCCACGGACGGATAGCATTGAGGATGAGCCGATAAGAGTTTCGCGCAACCTGCAATCGTCGGCCGGCGCCGAGTCGCACCCGCGGTGCTTCGTGTGGATAGACGATTCCGACCCATTCGACGGGCGTTCCCAAACCGATAAATAGTGTGCCCAAGTCTCGGAGTCTCGCCCCCGCTGGTGACCCGGATTCTCAGCTCTGGTCGCCCGCACTCGCCCCCGACAGTCGTCGAATGCGCACACAACGTGCCGCGACACCCCGCTCTCGGCTAACATCCGCTTCGTCCGGGAGAAAACTCTCATGGATTCACGTAAGAACCGCGTCGGCGCCGTGGCGGCGTCGATCGTGTTGCTCGTCGTCGCGCTCCTTGGCGCGAGCCTCGTTCTCAATCAGCGCGCCGGAACCCTCGCCGGTTCCTCCGGAGGGGCCGTCCAGGCCCTCGCCGCTTCCGGGCTCAACTTCGACTATGTCGTGATCATCCTGATGGAGAACCACAACATCTGCGACATCTACACGCATTGCGGCGGCACCGGGACGTACATGACGGCCCTCGCGGACGCCTATTCGATCGCCCTCCAGGACGACTACTGCAACGTGAATCCGAGCCTTCCGAACTACCTCTGTCTCTCGGGCGCCACGGACTTCGGATGTTCGGGATACGACGGCGGCCCGAACTCGAACGCCTGCACGAACAGTGCCTGGAACTCCCCCAGCATCGTCGATCGGATCCTCGGGGCCGGGTTGACCTGGAAAGCGTACATGGAAGACATGCCGTCGAACTGCTACGGCAGCGACTCCGGGAACTACGCGGTCCGCCACAATCCGTTTGTGTATTACAACGACATCGTTAGCAATTCGACTCGGTGCAACCAAGTGGTCCCGGCGGGAACCGCGGGCAGCGCCTTGGTGGCCGACCTCGCCTCGACGTCGACCGCCTCGAACTACATGTGGTTCACGCCGGACACGTGCAACGACATGCACGACTGCGACGTTCCGACGGGCGACACCTACCTGTCCGTCCTCGTGCCGCTGATCCTCGGGAGCAACGTCTTCCTCACCCAACGGGCCGCTCTCCTCCTCACGTTCGATGAGGGCTATGGCCAACCGATCTACACGGTCTGGGCGGGTCCCGTCGTCAAGACGGCATACACCTCGTCGACGGCGTACAGCCACTACTCGGTCCTCTCGACGATCGAGTCGAACTGGAACCTGCCTCCCCTGACGACGAATGACCAGAACGCCCCGAACATGAACGAGTTCTTCACGACGCCCACGGGCCCGGACTTCTCGCTTTCGGCGCATCCCTCGACCGTTTCGTTCGTCGCGGGTCAATCCGCGACGTCCACGATCTCTCTTCGCGCAACGGGCGGCTTCAACGGAACCGTCACCCTCAACGCGAGTTCGTCGCGCCCCGGCCTCACGAGCTCGTGCGTCCCCCTTAACATCAGCGGCAGTCAATCGTCGACGTGCACATTCACCGGATCAACCACGGGATCGTACACCGTCAGCATCACGGGCACGAACGGCTCGGTCGTCCACACGACCTGGATCGGCGTCACGGTCACCGCGCCGCCCACTCCCGACTTCTCGATCGCCGCAAACCCGACGAGTGTCTCGTTCGTGGCGGGGCAAACCGCGACTTCGACCATCTCCCTGCAATCCACGGGAGGCTTCGCAGGAACCGTCTCACTCATGGCGGTCTCATCGCCCGCGGGACTCGCGATGTCGTGCGTCCCGTCGAGCATCACCGGATCCCAGACTTCCTCGTGCACGATCGGCGGGACGACGCCCGGGTCCTACACGGCCGTCGTCACGGGCACGAACGGAACCCTCTCCCATTCGACGTCGATCGGGGTCGCTGTCACGCCCTCAGGACCGACGGCCCGGTTCACCTATTCCCCGCTGGCGGCCGTCGCGAACACCCCGGTCCTCTTCGATGCGTCGTCCTCCTCCGATTCGGATCCGAGCGCGACCCTCGAGGCGAGGTGGGATTGGGAAGGCGACGGCCTCTGGGACACCGCATGGTCTCCCTCCCTGACCGGGCAGCATGTCTTCAAGGACGGGGGAACCTACGGGGTGACGCTGCAAATCCTCGATTCCCTGGGATTGGTCAACACCGCGACGCAGTCGGTGGTCGTCCGGAGCGCGGACGATGATGTGCCTCCCCAGGTCGCAATCCTCTCCCCGCCCAACGACACGGTCCTCGAGTCGGCCGACGTCACGGTCGTGGGAACCGCCTCCGACAACGTGGGAATCGCAACGATCGAGCTGAGCACCGACAACGCCACGTGGACACCGACCACCGGGACGACGTCGTGGTCCGGGGTCGTCACGCTGAAGGCGGGGACGAACAATATCTATGCCCGCGCGACCGACACCTCGGGGAACAAACACGTGACTGTCATCACCGTGATCGCGAACAACCCGGACCGAGGTCCCGGAGTGGTGCCCGGCCTGATCGATCCGACCCTCCCGGTCCTGCTCGTCTTCGCGGGGATCTCCGCCCTCGTCGGGACCCACGCGTTCCTCTGGAACCGATCCCGGACCTCGCGAGCCGCTCGAAAGAAGCATTCGGCGAGCGTCCGGCGACCCGAGACGGGGATCGCGATCGGAGGCTCGTCGCCGCCAGAGCGACCTTCCGACGCTGACCGTTCTACGGGCGCCTTCGGTCGCGGGCTCCCCGCGCGGGGCCATCCGATTCCGACGGGAACGGCGGGAGCGACTTCACGATCTGGCGCGTCGCGGCGCGGAGGGCCACTTCGGTCATCCCGCCGGCGGCGACGATGACCATGACGACCTGGGCGTTGACCTTGCTCACGAAGACCCGGCGGCCGTCGATCATCAGGGAGACTTCCCGCGGGCTCGCCGCCCCGAGGGCCGTCATCAGGGTCTCGATCGATCCGACGAGGGTCGCCGACATGATGCTCAAGACGTCGATCGGCACGGGGTTCCGCGTCCAGGCCCCGAGCTGCGCCCCGGTGCGGGTAATCAGGAGGACCGCCTCGAGGGGTTGTTGAGAGCCGACCGCCGAGGACAGGTCAATCGGGGTCGACGCGGTCACGGACATCTGGGCTTCCAGAAGCTCCGTGCGTGCCCCAGGCTAAAAGCACCAAGGTCTCACTATCAAATGCGTCAATTATGAGGAGCCGGGGTCCGCCTCGATCCCAGTCCTGGACCGGTGGTAAACCAAGGCTTTATGGCCCCAGTCGCCTCGAGCGCTGCTTGAGTGTACCAAGGATCCCGGGGACGTCGAGGGCGTTCGATCCCGCTGACGTTCCTCCTGGCCGTGATCGTTTCCGCTGCCGCCTCCGCCGGGTCCCCGCATCCGGCGCGACCGGCGCTCGTCCAGGACATCCCGAAGGCGTCCGCCGCGGGGACGAACGTTTTCGATTACCTCGTGGTCATCGTCATGGAGAACCACAACCTGTGTGACATCCTCAGATCGTGCGGCGGCACGGCAACGTACATGTCGAACCTCGCGGGCGCTTGGGGACTCGCCCAGGACGATCACTACTGCAACGTCAATCCCAGTCTTCCGAACTACCTCTGCCTCACGGGCGGCAGCGATTTCGGCTGCAGCGGTTACGACGGGGACCCGCAATCGAACGCGTGCACGAACGCGGCATGGGCCGCGCCGAACATCGTGGACCGAATCGTGACCGCGGGCCTGACGTGGAAGGCGTACATGGAAGACATGCCGTCCAACTGCTACGGCAGCGACTCCGGGAACTACGTGGTCCGTCACAATCCGTTCGTCTACTACAGCGACATCGCAAACAATGCGACACGATGCAGCCGGGTCGTCCCCGCGGGCAGCTCCGACAGCGCGTTGATCAACGATCTAGCATCCACGTCAACGGCGTCGAACTTGATGTGGCTCACACCGAACAAGTGCAACGACATCCACAGTTGCCCGATCGACACGGGCGATGCGTACCTGGCCGACCTGGTTCAGCGGATCTTGAGCAGTCCCGTCTTCACGACCCAGCGGGCGGCCCTGTACATCACGTTTGACGAAGGGTACGGCCAACCGGTGTACACCGTCTGGGCCGGTCGCGTCGTAAACCCGACCTACACCTCGTCCGTCGCGTACGATCACTTCTCGCTCCTCGCCACGATCGAATCGAACTGGAACCTGCCCACTCTCACCGCGAACGATGCGGGAGCGGCGGCGATGACCGAGTTCTTCACGCCGAACCCGCCGTCGAGCGACACGGTCGCGCCAACTATCGCCATCGACTCGCCGTCCAACCATAGCAGTGCGTCGTCGCCGGTGAGTGTCACGGGAACCGCGTTCGACAACATCGCGATTCAGAAAGTCGAGCTGCGTGTCGACGGAGGCGCCTGGACGACGGCCACGGGGACGACCTCGTGGAGCGGATCCTTCCCTCTCGCGGTCGGGAATCATACAATCGACGCGCGCGTGACGGACACGTCCGGCAACTCGAAGGCCGTTGGAATCTCCCTCAGCGTCACCCCCGGAGGCCCTCCTTTTGATTTCCTATCCATCCTCCCGGAAATTGTCGTGGGGCTCATCGTCGTGGCGGCCGTCGCGGGCCTCCTCATCTATCGACGACGGAAGAAAGCCCGGCCGCCTGAACCGTAGCCGATCGCCGTTGGCCGCGACCTACCCGCCGAGACGCCGGCTCCACTCCCGGGCGTCGAGTTCCGCTCTCCACGCGTCCACGTCGGCCAGCTCGAGGTCCCGCTCGACCCGAGCGACTTCCTTCCGCTCCAAGGTCGCGGGGCTCAGCGGGATCAGGACGATCCCCCGTCCTCGCACGACGAGGTCGCTGAGATGTTCGATGAACTGCAACACCGCGTCGTACCCGTTGCGGAGGATCAGGTATTCGAGGCCGTCCAGGAGGACGACGCCGCCTTGAGGATGTTCGTCGAGGAAGACCTCGATCGCCTTCGAGAGGTTCACGATCGCGGTTGGACGGAGGACGTCGTCCGCGGGCGTGTCGGCGAGCCACAGGACCCGGCCGTCCTCGAGGCCGAACTTCTCCCGCGCCAGGTCAGGATAGACACGGGTGATGCACATCCCCGGGAGGCCTTGGCGCACGAGCTCGCGGTACACGCGGAAGCTCAGCTGCGGCTTCGGCTCCTCCACGAGGTAGCACGCTCCCTCCAAGAGTTCCACGGAACCCGCACAGGGCTCGCGAGCCAAAGTCGCTGTGGAACACTTTTTGACGGCCTCAGACGCGCGGGGCTGGGCGTCGGGTAACCACCCGCGGCCGGAACCACATGCTCACCGCGAGCATGACGAGTCCCACGATGATTTCGGGAATTCCCGGTGGCGCTGACGGCGGCGAAGCGGGAGGACCCGCGGGCGTCGGATTCGACGCGACGCTGAACTGGATCACGGAGGACTTCACGTTCCCTGCGGCATCGTACGCCCGGACCGCCACAACGTGGGTTCCTTCCGTCCAGGTACGGGTGAGCGTCGTCTGCAACCCAACGGATACGAACGCGGAGCCGTCGATCGCCACCTCATACCGGCTGATTCCCGAGCCGCTATCCGATCCGGACCATGAGACCAAACCTTCCGGGGCGAGCGGGTCGATCGGCGAGTTCGCGACAAGGGAGGGCGGAGTCGAATCGACGTTGATCGCCGCGGACTTCGAGGCCTCCGAATATCCCTGGGCGTCCGTGGCCAGGTACTCCAAGACGTGACGACCGTCGAGCACGACGATCGGATTCGCGTAGGTGGCCCATGCGTTCCCGTCGAGGCGATACGCGATGGACACGGCGCTTCCGCTCCCGCTCGTCGCCGTGATCGTTACAGTCACGGGGGAAACGTACCAACCTGCCGCCCCGGCCGTCCCCGTCGAGGTGAGGGTGCTGACCGGGAGTGGATGGAGATCACCGGTGATCCAAATCGACTGGCCTCGGACGACCTCCGTGTTTCCCGCGACATCGGTGGCGAAGTAGTCGACCAGATGGGTGCCGTTCCCGCGGACGGTGAAGGGTGCGCTGTACGTCCGCCACGGGCCACCATCGACTCGGTACTGTTCGGATTGGACGCCGCTCGTCACGTCCGAACTCGTCAAGGTAACACTGACCGAGGAAACGTACGAACCATCGTTCGCGAGGGTCCCCGACACCTGGGCCGAACTCACGGGTCCGACCGTGTCGATCTGGAAGGTCGACGTCCGGGCCGTCTCGTTATTCCCGGCGAGGTCCGTTGCATAATAGTCAATCGTGTGCGAACCGTCTCCCGTGACCGTAACGGGGTTGCTATAGAGCTGCCACGTCCCGCCATCCGAGCGGTAGTGGATCGATGCGACGCCACTCGAGTCGTCCGTCGCAGTCAACGTGACGTCCACCGGGGAGACGAACCAGTTGGCCGAGCCCGGGCTCCCTGAGAGGGACGCGGTCGCGACCGGGGGCACACTGTCCGGGCCGAAGTCCGGAGCCCAGGAAACCCGTGGGGCTCCGCTGCCCGCGCCCTCCGTGCCGTTCGAGGCGGATACGGCTTGCCATGAAGCGGCATTCCAGTTGTCGACGACCGCGAGGTCGCCGAAGATCCGGTCCATGTCCCGCGCCCAGGGGACGTTGCGGCTCGCCGGGCTGATTGGGAAACCCCAGGCCGCCCCGAACTCGTCGTCGACCTTGCCCGACGGGCTGTACTCCGTCGCGACGGCGTAGACCGACCACGCAGCGTCGTCCACCGTGTATGCGCCGTAGTCCTGGAAGGCATGGGCGAGGATCTTCGCTGGCTCCGTCTCGAGGCCCATCGCATTCACGTCGACGGAAGGGGGGAGCGCGAGCAGGGACCCCATACGAAGCGCCGGGACGGACCCGCCGTAGCAGCCGGGGGCACATCCGTCCGCGGTCGTCGCGGGCCAGCGGTATCCGCCGGAGCCACTGTAGTAGTTGTCCGCACCGAGCAAGTTGACCTTCAATGCGTGCCGGATCATGCCTCCCGGCACGAGCTCCCCCAGCCGGATCACGCCGCCGAGGCTCGACAACATGGAACCGCCGTGCGCGCCGGAGTTGCCGGTCCCGAAGAGGTCTTCCTTCTCCTGGTACCACCATATCGTGGCGGTCCCGCCACTCGTGCAGCGCGCCATCGGCTGGCCTTGGATGAGCGTGTGGCCGTCGGCCGCGAGGATCGCGGTCGCGTAGTTCGGGGTCGTGCCATCTGGATTGCCGGACCCGGCCCCAGGGACGACAAAGTCTGCGGGGATTGGCGCCGCAAACAAGACGCCGCCTTCGGCGGTGCAGCGGCTCCCGCCGCTCCATGCATCGTTGTTCTTCCAGACCGACGTGACCGGGGCGGTCGGCGTCAGGATGAGGACGTCCACATCCGTGGTCATCCCATAGGCTGTGGGCTTCTTGATGTTGCCCGGGACGTACACGGCATTCGCGCCGATCGGCAGGTTCCAGATGCTATCCCGGGAGAAAGGCCAAAGGGTCGCGACGCGACCGGTGGCGGACGCGGAGGCCGAGGAAGTCGTCGGAGGGTTGTGAACCAAGGGACCCTCACTGAGAATCGCGAACGAGCCCGCGACGAGAATCCCGGTGAGGAGGAGTGCTAGGACCAGAAAGGGGCTACCGCTCCGCTTCGATGCGACGTCCAGCGCACGGCGAATGCGGGTGGCCCGAGAGTGTGGGATGAGGGTCACCGTCGGAGGCTGGGTGGTAACCCCGAGGTGCGTATATAGGGGTGATTGTACGTCTATCGAAAGTGGTTCCCGGGTCTCGGAACAGGAACGGCTTTTGTGTCGGGCATCGGAGGTGCGTTTCCAGTGCAAGTCCGAACGTCGCGTGGCGAGAAAGGTTGAAAAGATAGGCTCGATTCCAGCGCCGGAGGCGGGACCACGCGACTGCAAGAATACTCGCTGAGCGTCGCCCTCCTCGCGCTGTTCTGGGGCCTCGCGTTCCTCGTGATGTTGAACGACATCGATTTTTTCTCCCTGCAGGATCTGTTCGACACGAGAGAGCTGCATCATGAGCACATCGCGGTCGCCCTCTTCTTCTGCGGCATCGTCGCGGCGGCCATCGCCCTAATCTGGGAGAGGCAACGGCGAATCGAGTCCTGACCGTCGAGGTCGATGCTACCAGTCCGAGGAATCGTAGTCCTCGGGCGGCATGTCGTATGCGTCCGGCTCGCCTCGGTCCTCGTCTTCGTCGCGACGGAGGCGTCGGCGCCAGAAGGCGACCGCGAACAGGAGAAGGAACAGCGCGATCGCCGGCAGGATGAGCGGGAGCGTCTGGAACACTTCGAACACCCCGGACGACGCCGGGTTCACGGTGAACCGGATGACCTTGGCGTCCTGGTTGCCGGCCGCATCGTAGGCCGTCACTCGGACCGTGTGGGCCCCGTCGGACCAGCTGCGTGTGAGGCTCGTGGTCATGCCCACGGACTCCGTCGGCCCTCCATCGACGGACACCTCATAGCGGGCAATGCCCGAGGAACCGTCGGTGCCGGTCCACGTGATCGTCACGTCGGGGGTTGTCACGAGCCCGCTGGGAGAACCGTCGAGGGTCGGAGGTGTCAGGTCCACGTCGATCGAGGTGGATGCCTTCGGTTCGACGAACCCGGCGGAATCCCAGGATTGGTAGTCGAGCGCGTGCCGGCCTTCCGTCAGCATGAACGTCTGCGCGTACTGCGTCCATCCGGAACCGTCGACGCTGTACATCGTGAAAATCCCGGTTCCGCTCGGACTCGTCGCGGTCAGTGTGACGTTCACCAGGGAGATGTACCAGCCGTTCTGACCAGCGGTGCCTGCGAGCTGCAACACCGTCACCGGGGGCCCGAACGACGATCCGCTGATTCGGACGACAGAGCTCTTCGTGCTCTCAAGATTTCCCGCGACGTCCGTCGCGTAGTAATCGACCGTGTGGGTCCCATTTCCGCTGACCGGGAACGCGGCCGAATAGGAGCGCCACGCGCCCCCGTCCACCTGGTACTGGCTCGATTGGACTCCGCTCGTCGCATCTGTCGACGTCACGGTCACAGCGATCGAGGAGATGTACGATCCGTCGCCCGCTAGGGTGCCGGCGAGCTGGACCGACGAGCTCGGTGCGGTGCTGTCAATCTTCACGGCGACCGACCGCAGCGTCTCGTTGTTGCCCGAGAAGTCCGTGGAGTAGTAGTCGATTGCGTGGGATCCGTCGGCTTGGAAGGTGAACGGGCCGGAGTAGCTCTGCCACGTCCCGCCATCCGTCCGGAAGTGGATCGCCGCGACGCCGCTGGAATCGTCGATGGCGGACAGCGTGACCGTCACCGCAGACGTGTACCAGCTGCCCGCGCCGCCTGTGCCCGAGGCACTGTAGGTCGTCACTGGAGGCGTGATGTCGTTCACGCTTCCCGGGGAGACCGCGTAGGTCGAGGGCGTCGAGGTCGGGACCGTGAACGAGAGACCGCCGAGGGGCGTCGACTGAGCACTGAAGATCCGGCTCGTTCCGCCGGTGTTCGTTCGCGTCACGTTGTACGTCGTGCTCGGGGTGAAGCCGGTGCCGTCGAAGACGACCGGCGTGGCGCTCTGGAGTTGGAACGAGATGCCCGCGGCCGAGAGGCTGGTCACATGGAGATTCGTCAGGGCGCCGGTCCATGAAGCGTGCAACGTCTGCGCATCGATGGTGCTGGCCGTGTCGAAGACCATCATGCCGCCGACGATCGCCGAGAGATTCAGGGACGTGCCGGACCATTCAAGGGTCGCGCTGGTCGCCGCCGGAGACGTCACGAAGAGGACCGGCGTGAGGTCCGTCTTCTTGATTCCCGGTCCGAGGTCGACCACGGTCCCCTGGAAGCCCGTCGGAAGGCGGATTGGGGCGATTGCGACGCTCGAGTACGTCGTGTCGTAGATCGTGTCCGCCGCGGTGCTGATGCCCGGCCACGCCGAGTTATCGAGCACGTAGATCGCATAGTCGACATCGGAGATCGTGTTCGAGGCGATGACTCCCTGGTCCGATCCGACTTGGATTCCCCAGTGGAACGTGTGGATCACATTTCCGACGACGGCCGTCCAGTTCGAGAACCACTCCGTCTCGATGCCGCGAGGATAGTCCGTCGCGACGGACTTGGAACCGGGATAGTCCATGTAGACGAGGTTCCATCCGATGATCGTGCCGACTGAACTCTCGGAGATGATGCCGCCGGCCGTTGCGTTCACGACCGTGTTCTGAATCGCGACCATCCCCGTGGCCCGTCGAGCGTCCGTGACGTGGTAGTCGCTGAGATGAATGCCAACCGTGTGGAACGTGCCGCTGGTGTGCGCATTCACGTAGTTCCCGAAGACCGTGATGCCGTGGACCCCGCGGTCCGTTGCGATGCCGTACACCCAGTCGAAGTTCGCGTCGAGCTGCACGTAGTTCGCCTCGACGTGGATGTCGCTCGATCCCTCGCGGATCGCGATGCCGTATGCGTGCTGCGCGTTCACGACCTCGTTGTGGCGGATCGTCACGTGCTGCGTGCTGATCGTCGCAGGCCAGTGACCGAGCTGGAACGCTTCCCACTGGTTGGTTCCGGCGAGATTCGCGATCCTCACGTTCTCAATCACGACGTAGGAACTGGTGCCCTCGATCCAGAGCATCGCCTGGGAGCTCGCGTAGAGATTGCCGTCGATGAACCAGTCGCTGATGATGTACGGGTCCGTAATCGTGCCCGTCCCGCTGCGCACGCCGTTCGCGGCGGTGAACTGCGCATCGCTCCCGATGTAGATCGGACCGTGGGCCTGGAGGACCGTCGGATCCGTCAAGCCGGAGCCGGGAGGTGCTCCGACGCCTCCGCCTCCCGATGCAAATACCGAGATCGCCTTGCTGTCCGTGTCGGACAATCCGTTCGAATCCTGGATCTCCAACTTCACGGTGTACGTCCCGGATGCCCCGAACGCATGTTGCGCGGTCAGGGTCGAGGAGAGTGAGGTGTCCCATGTTCCGTCGGACTCCCAGTCCCAGCGGGCCTGTAAGGTCGCACTTGGATTCGAGTCTGTCGAGGTGGACGCGTCGAACGTAATCGTTTCGTTGACGGAAGGCACCGTGGGCGAGTACGTGAACCGGGCCGTGGGTCCGGCCGCGGTGATCGTGACGGCCACCGAAGCTGTATGGGCGAGTGCTCCGCTCGTCCCGGTGATCGTGACGGTGTACGTGCCTGCGTTCGTTCCGCTCAGCGTGCAAATCGATGTCTGGGTGCCACTGATGCTGGACGGCGCGCACGACGTCGTGACACCCGCGGGCGCGGAGGACGCGGTGAGCGCCACCGTCCCAGTGAACCCGCCCGTCGGGTGAAGGGAGATCGTCGAGGTCGCGGACTGACCGGCCAGGAACGAGACGCTGGTTGGATTCGCGGAGAGAGAGTAATCGGGTGTGGGCGGCGCCGTCACCGTGGTCGCAATCGGGGTCGTGTGGACGAGAGCCCCGCTCGTGCCTGTAATCGTGACCGCGTACGTGCCCGCATTCGTCCCGCTTAGGGTGCATGTGGACGTTTGAGTCCCGCTGATGCTGGACGGCCCGCACGACGTCGTGACTCCTACGGGGACCGATACCGCGGTGAGGGCGACCGTCCCCGTAAAGCCGCCACCCGCAGTCAAGCTGACCGTGGACGCCGCGGACAGACCGGCCACGAACGAGACGGTCGCCGGATTCGCGGAGAGCGTGAAATCCGGCCCGCCAGCATTGAAGAACTCGACTGGAGACGCAGCGCTCACATCGCCCTGCCCGAGGCTCCCTCCGCCCCAGACGTCCTCCAAGAGCTTCGCGAGCGAATAGTGACTGTACGAGACCGTCGACTTGTACGCGAGCTTCGTCGCCGGACCGCTGAAGGACATGTAGATGTACGGAGGACTCGTGTACGCTTCGTCGAACATGATGATGAGCGCGGCTTTCTTGCTCCCCATGGCCGTGAGCAGTCCGGGCACCCAGCTCTGCAGCCATGCGTCGCCCGATGACACGGAGTTGTCGTGCATGTTGTGATTGTCCGTCGGCGTGAACCAGATGAAGTTCGTGCCGGCGTTCAACGCCGCGACGACGTCCGTCGTGCCGCCGGAGTGGAGGTTCGCGCACCGCGCGGCGTTGCCCGTGATCGTCGTGTACGATAGGAACGGGAAGTGGTCCTCGCCTCGCTGCGGGCTGATGGAACAGCCGGAGCCGCTGCCTTCCGCGATCGCGTTCCACGTGTGGCCCGAGGTCTCGATCAGGTCCACCAGGGTGGGATGGTTCAGGTTCGGATGGTTCCCGTCACCGGAGACGCCGAACGTGCTCGCGCCCAAGATGGCGATGTAGTTCGGCTGGGACGGATTCGTGATGCTCGCCCAGTGCTGTGAGAACGAGTATTGGTCGGCGAGCTGCGTCATGTACGGGGCGGGGCCGTAGATGTCGTTCAGATTGTGGTTCTCCATGAGGACGACGACGAGCTGATCGAAGTTCCCGGTGGCGCTGGAAGAAATCGGTCCGAGACCAGCCCCGTTACCGGGAGTGCTGAAGGGAACAATCCCCGAGACGATGAGGGCCGCGAGTACGAGAAGAGCGGAAGCCGAAAGGGCAACGAACGCGCGATGAGGCTGAGAATCCATTACCTTCCCCGGGGGCGCGTCCAGATGTCAGGCGCCGTCGATGATGGTATTCTTGAAAATGTTGAGATGCGATAATCGCGCGCGATAACAGGATGCGAGGAAAAAATTCTCGACGCGTATCGTTGAGACTCAACGATTTCTCCATGCGAGGACGGTCTTCTCGCGGGCGAACCGCGTCGTCAATCGGTGACTACGCAGAGATCACTCGACGAACCGACCTACTGTCGACGCGCGATTCGCTCCAACGGGGACGGCTTCGTCGAAGCTGGGCGCATCACATAGTAGACGGACATGAGCGCGTACATGATGAGACCGAGCCACCCGTAGCTGAGGGTGAGAATGGACGCGACGTTCAATTCGGGGTTGAGGACCAAGAACTTATCGACGGCCGGCAACAACATCGACGAAGCGGCGACGAATGCCACTGCGACAATGGCCGGACCTGCCAAGGCAACGAACGAACTTGGGGCTGAGGCCGCTTCCAGTCGCGAAGGCAACGCAACCACGTGCTTCTCCAGGACCTCGCGCGCTTTTTCCGCCCGATCGACGGCACCCGCATAGTTACCGGTATCGAGCAACGCGACTGCCTCGGCCGCGGTCATCTCGGCGGCGTGGACTTGTTGCGTCGTGGATTTCATTCGCTCGATGTCGAGGAGCACCCGTTGCAACGATTCCGCGATGCGTTCCACGAGCGCCGCTTCGAGCGTGCCCTTCACCTGTTCGACGAGTCGCACGCGCTGCGAGAGATCGGCCTCATGCCCTGCGGCGGCCTCCGCGACCAACCGTCGGAGCTCGGGCAGGTCGAGACCGACCTTCTTCGCCGCAGCTAAGAGCGGTTTCATGTCGTTGACGAGCCGGAGCAAAACGCCCGCGGTTTCCTTCCCTTCGGAGACGAGTACCGCAGAGCTCCGTGCGCGCATTCCGGACAGGCGCTCCGCCAGCGTCCCCGCGGCGGGAGGCTCGCCGCCCGTCGGTACCAAGCGAGACAAAGCGGCCGACACGGCCGCGGCATCCTGAGCCTGTTCAAAATCCTGGTATTCGGACCGGTCGAGCTCCGGGGGATCTTCCAGGAAATCATCGGCCGCCGGCCATGCGGATTCGGCGGGCGGGTACGCTCGATAATCGGTCGACGTCCGGTCAGAGTCTCCGCGAATCCTCCGCATCACGAGGCCTGTCTTGGGGTTCGCGCTCGAACGTGACGGGGAGCCGCCTTTGATGTGAGGCGAAATCGATGCCGTGATGAAGATCCCAATGAGGATCAGGACGCCCCCGACCATCGTCGTCTGGTAGACCGTTGTGGAAATTCCGGCAGAATAAGCCCCCGAGCTAGTGCGCCGTGCAGCCTGCACGGCGTAGTAACCGACGATGCCGAAGTACGTGGCGAAGATCAGGGCTAAGTAGCGCGGACGAAGGAGGTTCACGGGACCCCACCCTGCCCGATATCGAGGAGATTCCTGCATAAAGAGGTTTCGATTACAAGATTCATCGGTTTTCATCCGCGAAGGGGGCTTCCTAGCGGTCCGTGTGCTCGGCGTGCAAACCGGTGAATGACAGCTGAGGCTCTTTCGCCGCGACGGCCGCACCGGACCCGATCCGCTTCTTCAGCAGTGCCAGGGCGATCCGCACGCCCTCGTGCAAGTGGAGCTTGGGTTGGCCGATGCGGCGGTCGTATCGGATCGGAACCTCCGTGATGGGGATGCCCTTCAGCGCGCACTCGGCGAACAGGTCCGCCTCGAGTTCGAATCCTGTCGCGGTCAGCCCGAGCGACTTGAGCGGTTCGGAAACGAATCCCCACATACCGCTGCAGACGTCGGAGATTGGCGTGGCAAACAGGAAGGAGGCGAACCAGCTCAACATCCGGTTGCCTACGCGATTCGCCATCGACATCGCGCCTTCGTTGATGGAGCCCCGGAGACGGGATCCGATGACGACGGGGGACCCAGCGCCGAGCTTCCCGACGATATCCGGGATGACCTCCGGCGGATAGGTGCCGTCGCTATCCAAGAGCACGACGTACTGATCGCGAATCTTTGGGACGAATTCCCGGAACGCGGATCCCTTTCCGATTCCACTCTGGATGAAGACCTCGGCCCCGAGCCGCTTCGCAACCGCACGGGTCTGGTCGGTGGAACCGCCATCGAGCAGGTGAACGCTGTACGCGTAGCCTTTCTGCTGGAGCGTCAGCCGCGGAATCCGGTTGAGGACGTCGGCGATTCCGTCCTCTTCGTTGAGGGCCGGCAACAGAATCGAGAGGCTCTCGAGGGCGGGGTTCGCGATCTCTCCCCAAGGGATTTGCGGAGCTGGATCGACCGGCAGCGCAGGGACAGGGAACTGGGCGATGGTCGGACCGCTGGGAGCTCGCGCTCCGATGGCTCCTCCCGATAACGCCCACTCGTCCCCTGGTTGCCCCATCCGACTTCGCCCTCCACCAACGACCCGATTTCTTACGACCGACCCAACGCACGTCGATCCGGGGACCGCGTGCCAGGAACCCGGCGAGACGTTGACGTCGAATACGACGTCGTCTCGACATCTCGTGAGCGCGGCCGCGCCAGTCGCTCGGCCCCGCCCTGAACCCTCGCGTCCACGGCCCTCGATCTCATGCGGTATTCAGCTAACAGTATGCTATCTGATTTCTGGCACACGTTTTGCCGTAGACGTCGGCCACGCGACCGAGCGATGGAGGAGGCAAAAACGCCATTATCGTTCGTTGGAATGTCGATGAATTGGAGAAAAACTGCAAGCGTGTGAACGATAATCGCGCAAGTCCGCGTTCGTCGCGTCAGGTCGGCGCACTTCCGCGCGTGCATGGCTACCTTTTTGAGGGGATAGACCAATGGGTCCGTCTCCGCGGGAGTGGAAGGGGTCGGTCTGAGTCGAAAATCGCTGTCCGCACTGGAGAACGCCTCGCTGTCGTTCCTCTCCGCGATCGACACGGATGGCGGCCTCGACGCGGTCCTGTTCCTTCGAAGGACCGGATCCGTGCTGGCCTCGTGGACGCGCGACGGCATCCGCTTGGACGTCGTGAGCGTGATGGCGGCGACGATGTTGGCCTCCGTCGACACGATCATCGAGGCGCTTGGCGGGCCCAGTTCCCGCTCGATCTCGGTCGCGAGCGGCGATCGACAGATCATCGCGACGAAGGTCGGCTCTCAAGCGTTCCTCTTCGTCGTCGCGCCGAGGTCCGTGAGCCAACGCTACGTCCGAAAGGCCATCAGGGAACTCATCGCGCGGCTCACGAGCGCATCGGCAATCGCTCCGCAGCGCGTGGAAGCCCGTTCCGCGAAGGTCGAGGCGCGACACTGAACGAGATGCGCCGCACGCGTGTCGAACAATCTTTGTCACCAGAGAATTGAAATACGTCGTGTTGAATGAATGACGGGGTTCAGGTTCTCATGGGGGGATGGAGCCGGAGGGATTACGCCTATGCGAGCACCGTCGGGGCGATCAGCATGCTCGTTTGGGCGACATCCCGGACGAGCGCGCGAGTCCTGCCGTACGGTGGCAGCTCGTTGTTGATCGGACTCGGCCTCTTGGCCGGACTCAAGCATCCCGTCCGCCGGCAGATCTACGATCATCTCCGCCTGCTCCCCGGAGACCATTTCCGGTCCGTCGCGAGGTCCCTGCGGCTGGCGGTCGGCACGGCCCGGTACCACCTGAACGCGCTGGTCCAGGACGGGCTCATCTACAAACAGGAGATCAACGGCCGGAGCCGGTATTACGTGTCCGGCGGGGAAGCCGAGGTCAACCGGCTGTATGCGCGGCACTGGGAGTACCGCGACGTCCGCCCCCGCGTGCTGCTCACCCTCCGACGCATGGAGAACGCGCAGGCGGCCGAGATCGCCAAGGTGCTGGGCATCAGCCGGCAGCTCGCTTCGTACCATCTCCGATGCCTCGAAAAGGCCGGGCGCGTCCGACGTCATGGCCCGACCTATCGAGTCGTGACCGGCCGACGGTGACGCGGTCTCCGACATCCTGGTGCGCTAACCCTTAAGGGGGGATGCGCGCTCCGACGAACCCTTGGCCAAGCGCGTCTGGCGCCCTGCGACGCTCGACATCGCCGCCCTGGGTACGTGTCTCCTGGGCTTCATCGGACTCACCTTCGTCGTATGGCAACTCAAGACCGGAGCCGTCGGAACGCAGCGCGCGCTCCTGCTCATCACGCTCGCGATGATCTGCGCACCGTTCTACGTGGCCTTCGTTCGAACTCCGAAAATCCCGTTCCTCTTGGCCCCGATCATCACGATTTTCCTCCTGTATCCGATAGCCGCGCCGCACGGCGTTGTGTACTCGACGGACCCGATCTTCAATTTCTCCTTCACGCAGGACCTGATCGACACGGGATTCTGGGCGCCCGGGACCGGACTGGCGTTTGCGCGAACGTACTCGTTTTATCCGGTCGGAAACGTGTTCGTCGGATATCTCATCTTGAATGCTCCGCTCCCCGCGGACATTGGATACTTGTGGATCGAGCCCATACTCAGGGTCCTCTCGATTCCCGCGATCGTATACTCAATAGGCCGACGGCTTTTCGGACCTCGGACCGCGGCGGTCGCCGTCCTCCTGTACCTCGGGACCCCCTCCATCCTGTTCAATGAGCCGGTCCAACAAGGTTTCGGCACGATCTTTTTCGGACTCTCGCTGCTCTCTCTCTTGCTCCTGAGCCAAGCCGTGGAGGTCCGGGCCCAGCACCGCGCTCAGCTCATGTTTGTCGTGGTGGGAGCCGCCATCGTGACGACGCACCATCTCACATCGTACGTATTTGCATTCTGGCTCGGAGCTCTCTCGCTCCTGATCCTTCGTCGTCGATATCGGCCGGATTTGCCCGCCCTCCGGATCGGCATCCTCTTGGTGTACTTCATCGTGCTCCTGCTCCTCTACATTCATTTCTTTACCTTCCCGATTTTCTTCGGCCACGAGCAGACGCTCGTCTCCGCCGTCACGAACCTGATTGCACCGGAGGAAACCATTCCGGGGACACCGAGGCCACCTCTGGGTCGGACCTTCACTACATTCGAAATCACTTGGCTGGCTGCCTCCCTAATCACCATGTTCTTGCTCGCTCTCTTCACACTCCGACGGTATCGCGTGACCCGACACCACCCGTTCGCCGTCGCCAACGGAATCGTGGCGCTATGCCTAATCTTCGTCACCCTTCCCCTCATTGTCACAGCGCTGAACTATGTCCCGCTTCGAGTCAACGAATACACGAATTTTGTCGTCACGCCCTTCGCCGCTGCGACCCTGATTCGGTGGGGCCGATCTGACTTCTGGAAATCGAGTCGACGCCTGCTGAGGGTCCTACGAGAGAAGAAATGGGCGCCGCCCGCGGTCGTCATTGCGATCTCGGCCGCCGTCCTGATGGGCGGGAATCTCGCTCCGATCACGTTCCGGATGTTTTTCGAGCCGTATCCGCAGTTCCAGGCCACCGACTCGCCGCTGTTCCTCGGCGTCGACTCGTTGCGGGCGGCGGATTGGGCGACGGATCACTTCAGTACCGACCCAAATTGCGTTCCCCTCAATACGTGCCGCATCTGGGGCGATCAACTTGCGATCGACGTCTTCTCGGGATTCGGGGACATGCCGGCCGATTTCGGAAGTTCTCGGCTGTTCGCGAATGCAACCCTCGACGCGAACGCGTGGAACATCCTGCATATCGGGGACTACGTCGCCGTGGATTACCTGATGACGGCGTTGCGCCCCAACTTCCTCCACGAAGGGCTCTGGCCGACCCCGTTGACCGCGGCCCAAATCGGCAAGTTCGCGACAGATCCCAATTTCGCCTTGGTCTACCAGGATGAGACCTTTTCGGTTTACCGCGTGATGTCGATTCAACAGTTTTAGGGCCTGACGTGAACAGGCAACGTGTTCGTCGCAACGAGGACCGGACGGGAGCCAATCGTTTGGAACAAGTCGAAGCGAAGGTACAGGTCGCCCGTCAGTTCGATTGAAATCGAGAACCGGCGGGTCCAGGATTCACCCGTGGCGAGCACGAGGGACTCGTTGTGTTCCGCGAAAGCGTCCATCCGCAAAGGCGATGTGAGGATGACGGTGTGATACGTCCCGTTCCCGGTCGCGTTCTGGGGGTAGAGCCGGATCCGAAGGGTGAATGCGCCCGAGGCCGAACCGGCAAACGCGGAGACGCTGATATTCTGCGGCTGGCCCACGAAGAACTGCGTCGGGAGGACGTCCCTGTCGCCGGTGATGGCAAGGCCGGCCGAAAGCTGGTCCGGATAACGCACGGAGGAGAGGGAGACGAGCACGACCAGCGTTGCCGTGATCGCGGCAAGGAGCGCGGCCGCGATCGCTTTCTCGGACCTCGAGTACTCAGAAAAGTCGAAGAGGCCGCGGGAGAACGCGGTAATCGCGGTCAGCGAACCTCTACCGGGGCGTCGCGTGAACCACGCGAGGATCGCGATTGGCAATCCGACAATCACCACGGCGAAGACCGTAATCGGAATCCCTAGGAGGGAGACGCCGAGGGCGGACAGGGAGGTGATGAAGATGGTGAGTCCGATGGAAAATGCGAGAATCTCCGACGCCGAAAGCCGAATCGTGTCGCCGACGATCAGTGCGACGGTGCAATAGCCCACCGCAAAGAGAGCGGCAAAAGACACGGCGGCGCGATACGGGTTCGCGGGGAGAATCGCCACGAGAATGGCGTGAAGCAGGAGGACGGCCGTAGCGAGCCCGACATACGGGAACGGCGCCCTCGCGCGGACTCCTGTGCCCGGAATCACGAGTGCACCCTCGGGAATGGAAAAGTCCGTGGACTCAAGAACCTTCGCGAACGCCCGAAGGCCGACTCACGTCCGAAAGGGAAACGAAGGTCTTCGCGACCGATTGCCAATCCGGAGACGTCTGAATCCATTGCCGATTCGTGCGCAGAACCCGCTCTTGAGTCGCCTCGTCGAGAAGCTCTTGAACCGCTCGAGCCAGATTGCGCGGATTGGCGGGGTCGGCGAAGACGAGACCGGTCCGCCCTTCCAACTCTCGGATCGGATGGACCCGCGTCGTCACCACGGGCAACCCGGTGGCAACTGCCTCGAGGGCGACGAGCGGAAGTCCGGTCCGCACGAACCGGTACGGAAATACCGCGACCTGTGAGACTCGGTACGCGGTCCGCAGTTCCTCGCGGGAAAGGAGGCCTCGAACGACGACGAGTTCGTGAGCACCGACACGGGTCCGGGTGGTCACCGGTTCGGGATTCGTCCCATCACGCAGCAGCAAGACGACTTGGGTCGCCGGATCTCGCGGGAGATAATGCGGGAGCCGAAGCATGTCGCCGACCCCTCGGGATCCTTCCGGCGGGCCCGTGAAGACCACGCGTCGGCGAGCGGGCGAGACGATTCCGCCGAGCCGCGGGCTCGGATTCAAAGGTCCCCGTTCCAAGAAGAACGGATTGAACGGATGCCGAATGACCGCACAGGAAGATGGCGGGAGCCCCGCGGCGGTCCCGCACTGTCGGTCCGTATCCCACAGGAACACGTAGCGGTCCACATACGCGGGAGCGTTCGACCAAGTCCCAAGCAGCCGCGACGCGTACATCGCGGCATGATGCCTGTCGTGACGAATCTCCGCGGCCAACGTCGGATCCAGAAATCGCTTCGTCAGGTCTCGGCCGCTGTGGAGGGGCCGCAGAAAGATTCCGATCAGGCGTCCCCCAAATCCACCCCGAGGCGGACGCCGCCGCATCGAGAAAAACAGGCCCGCGGTCAGCCGACACACGCCGATGTCGAACCGCCCGGTCCGCAACATGTTCCGAAGCAACGGCGCGGAGCGGTAATCGTGTCGCTCGGTGAGGCGCTCGACGGGCACCCCGTTCCATCGCCGCACGCCTTCGGTGCTCGTCACCAGGGAGGTCTCGTGGCCCGCGGCCGCAAGCGCTCCCGCAAGATCCCCCAGGTATCTCCATGGCTGCAAGTTCAATTGCGCCGGCGGAAGCGTTTCGGTGACAATCGCGATCCGAAGAGTTTCCAAGAACAGCCCGCGCCTCTGAATCGGCCGACCTCGGAAGCCGGCGCGGCGAGGATTCGCCTGAATAGGCTAAATAACCTCGGAACCGTCCCGCGGCGCGAATGTCCGAGGAGGGCTTCCCGAGCCGCGCTCCGACCCACCCAATTCGGTTCGGTGTCCTGTGCGACGGCCCGATGATCCCAACGTGGCAGGCTCGAACCATTCAGGAATTGAGACGCGTCCCCGGGACCAGTCTCGCCCTGCTCGTCTTCCCGGAGGAAGGATCGTTGGACGGCTCACGGCCGGTGGGCCTCCTGTTCCGCGCGTATGTCGCATCGCACCCTTCCCGGGCGCTCCGGCCGGTGGACATGGCCCTCGCGTTTCAAGGGGTGCCGTCTTTGAGGTGCCATACGATGACCGAACGCGGGGTCACGCGCCGATACGATGAATCCGACGTTCGCCGAATCCGTGCCTATGACCTGGATTTCCTCCTGCAATGCGGGTTGGGGGTCCTCGATGGCGGAATCCTGCAGGGGGCGCGCTACGGCATATGGGCGTTCGAGCACGCCGACGAACCTCCCTATGGTGGGATCCCGCCGTGCCTCTGGCCCATCTACGACGGGGAAGCGGTCACGGGCGCGGTCCTGCGGCGCGTCGCGGGTCGCGTCGGCGGCGGCATCGCACTCCGAACCGGGTGCTTTCGGACCGCCCTTCACTCCCTCCGACAAAACATTGACGAGGTGCACTTCGGGGTTGTGGGATGGCCGGCGAACGTGTGCCAAGACCTCCGCCTGGGCCAGACCGCATACTTAGAGGGACCGTCGGCTCCTACACCGGCCGCCCCATCGCGCATTCCTTCGAACCGTCAGATGATGCGACTCGTCGTCCGACAAACTCGAAACGCCGTCCGTAGGGCGGCGCGCGCTCTCCTTCGCCACGAAGAATGGTGCATCGGAGTCGCCGACGTGCCCATCAGCGCCTTCCTCGAAACCCGCGGGGAGAAGCGTGTTCGTTGGCTCAATCCCCCGGAGCGCGGGCGGTTCATCGCCGATCCGTTCGCCGCCCGGATCGACGGGGTCACTCACATCCTGTACGAAGATTTTCAATATGCGACCTCGAAGGGCGTGATCGGGACGGTCGAGGCCACCGCGACCGGGCCGCCCCGGATGCCCAAAGTCGCGATCGAATTGCCGGTCCACGCATCGTATCCGTATCTTGTCGTCGACCGCGAGGAAATCTATTGCATTCCGGAGACGAACGAAGCGAGGGAGGTTGGCCTTCACCGTGCGGTCGATTTCCCCACTCGATGGGAAAAGATCGGCACGCTCCTATCCGGGGTCGCGGCCCTCGACCCCACCGTCTTCCCTCACGACGGCCGATGGTGGCTCACCTGTACCGACCGCGAGGTTGGCGAAAACATGCCTCTGTTCGTTTGGCATGCACGGAACCTCGAGGGGCCCTGGGAACCGCACGCGTTGAACCCAGTGAAGACGGACATCCGATCCTCGAGGCCTGCCGGTACGCCTTTCGTCCACGGCGGCATCCTGTACCGACCCGCCCAAGATTGCTCGCGCATGTACGGAGGCGGGATTGTGATCAACCGGGTCGTGCGCCTGACCCCCACGGAGTTCGCGGAGGAGCCCGCCGCGACCGTCGAGCCGTTCTCGGAGAGCCCGTTCCCCGATGGGATCCACACGCTTTCCGGAGTCGGGGATATCACGCTGATCGACAGCAAGCGACATCGCTTCGTTCCAAGTGCGATCCCGTACGTCATCCGCAATCGACCGGTTTCCGGGAGGGATCGCGCGATGTCCCACCGCATCGAACGACGGTAATCTTCGAGGATCGCGGGCACCGGGCAGCCTCCGCCTGACCTTCCGCGCCAGGGGGATTCGGCCCGTCGTCTGCGAAGGCCCGTCACGGTGCTTTCGAGGGCTGTGCGGTCCACATTCGCCGCGTCGCGAACCGGTAGGCCGGCACGAAGAGCTTGAGAATCGAGCCCGATATGCCTCCGGGCCGAAGCCACGTTTCGTCCCACCGATCGACGGCACCGAGTCGATACTTGTACTCCTCATTCCCGCGAAGAAAGTCCATCGTCCGTAGTCCGTCCGCTCCTGCGCCCTTGATCGATTCGTTGAACAACAGCCTCCCGAGTTCGACGGATGCCCACTCGGGACTCCATCCGCTCTGGTAGTACGCGAGGGTGTCTCCCCAGCGCAAGAAGCAAAGGAGCCCGATCATGCGACGGTCCCGCTCGGCGACCATCGCGATGGGACCCCGAGCGGCGGAGCCCTGCGCAACGAGCCGACGGAACAGCGGTTCGGCCGAGAGGAACCGGCTCGACACGCCCTTTTCCACCATCCGCGACTTGTGAAGCGCAAAGAAACGCTCCAAGAATGAGTCGTCCATCTGGCTACCGGGAATCCATCGGAACGTGATCCCCGCCGCGTCGGCTCGCTTTTCGTACCGCCGAAGATGATGTTGCGTCCGCCGCATGCTCGCGGGGATCGCATCGGGCGGATACAGAGCCATTCGCGGACATGGATTCCGGAACAGGAGTCGAGCCCCTCGGGGCACGTACGGAACGCCCGTTTCCGAATCGAGGTCCTGCAATAGCAACGTGGTGCCGCGAGTGCGACGCATCGCATGCTGCCGCGCCGCCTCCCGGTGCGGGGGGAGGACCGGCCATCCGATGTGGTCTGCGTCTCCAATGCCGCTGCCCGTGACCGTCCAGATCGGCCAGGCCGGAGGCAGACGCGGGTGAACGCGCCGCATGAGACGACTGAGGAACTGGATTCCTTCCAACGCACCGGAGGAACTCCGCCAGAGAACGAGTTCGGTCGGCGGCATTCCACCGATCGTCTCCCACCATGCCAAGACCCAGTCCGGCGTTTGGAAATAGGATGACTGAGGAATCCGGGCCATGAGCCCCACCCACTCGTCCCGGATGCCGCTCAGCTGCGAGAGCTCCTCGACCCGGATCGTCTCCGGAGTTCCGAAGCTCACGAACCTCTCCGCCAGGTCACTCACCGCTCGAAGGACTGCGTCCGGGTGGTACCTATGATTCGGCCCCGGGATTACGGTTTCGATGGGGATCGAGCCGGTTGGCCCTTGGAAACGCGGTGGCGCACGCCCCGGACAGTCGATCGTGGCGACGGAAATTCCCCGCGTGCATGGATTTCAAATACATAGCCGTCGTGAAGCGAATCGGTGACCTCACCCTGAGAATCATGATCGTCGGCGAACGGATTTTGCCGTTCCGCCACGCGGGGGACAAGAACTTCTGGCTCGACATGATTCGGAGGCTCCTCGTCGCCGGACACGAGGTCGAGGCGTTGTCGGTGGACATCGAAGCGACGCCTGGAAACGGCCTCCCGATCCGCCACGTTCCTCAAATTCCGGTCTACTTTCGACCGGACGCTCGGTTCAACGTCGAGCATTCGCGGTTCGGAGGCGTGAACAACTACGTGAGCAAGACGACGAACGTGCCGATCATTTTCCGAGAGGTCCGACGGCGTCAGAGGATATTTCGCGCGGACGTGATTCACTTCGCGGACAACTTCGGGCCCGCGACGGTGCTACTCCGGGCAATCAGCCGGAGGGTCCCACTGACGCTTTCCGCGCCCACGTACCATCGCAATCGGCCTCTGTATGACGCCATGTTGTTGGCGAGTTTTTCGAGCTTCGCCGTGGTCGTACCGTTTTCGGAAGCGTACCGACGGCGCCTGCTCGAGCTCGGCTTCCCATCGGGACGCATGCGCCGCATTCGCTGGGGGATCGACGTCTCTCGATTCACGCCCCCGACCGACGCCGAGCGGGCGGCCGCTCGGGCGAGCCTCGGCCTTGAACGCGGGAAGTTCGTGGTCCTGTGGACCGGCTTCACCCAGCAGACGAACGAGGCAGACCTGCAGGAGGCGATGCGAATTGCGACCCTCACGCTCGAGCGTCGTCCTCTTGAATTCATCTTCTGTTTCAAACCGGAACACTTCAAATCCGATTTCCGGAATTTCGAACGGCCGGGGATCCGCGTGGCGAACGCCCCCGAGACATTCCGGTCGGCGTGCACGGCGGCGGACCTGTTCCTCTGCCCGATTCAAGATCCTCGATCGATCGCCGCACCGCCGCTCGTCTGGCCCGAGATACTCGCGATGGGCATCCCGATCTTGACGACGAACATCCCGGGGACCGACGAGGCGGTCGTCGACGGTCAGAGCGGATTTGCCGTCCGTTCCGCGGGGGAGGCCCAAAACCGCCTCGAGGAAATCGCAACGGACTCGGCGCTTCAACGACGGCTTCGGGAAGGAGCTCGACGCATTGCAGTAGAGCGGTTCTCGGTGGACCGAGCGATGGACGAGTATGTCGACATGTGGTCCGCGCTGGTCGCTCAGTCGCGATGACTACTCGAGAGCTCGACGGGTTCCTGGACCGGCACGTCACGGCCCAGGTCGCCCGCGATGAGACGTTTGTAGAGCTCGAGGAACGCCCGGGTGCAGGCCTCGGAGTCGAGGTTCTCCCGAACATACGCGCGGGCCGCGTCGCCCACGGCGTGTCGCAGGTCCTCGTGGTTCGCGAGGGTCGTCACCTGGTGGGCCATCTCGATCGGATCCCGCGCCAGGAATCCCGTGCGTCCATGCTGAATCAGCTCGCGGTGCGGCGGGATGTCCGAGACGACGACGGGCAGCGACGCCGCCATGGCCTCGAGCAGCGCGTTCGGCATCCCTTCGAATTTCGATGGGAATATGAAGATGTCGCCGGCGGCCAGGTACGTGGGCACCTGGTCCCACGCCACCTCGCCCGTGAAGGTGACTCGATCCCGGATGTCCGGATACGTTGCGAGCAACGTTCGATAGTACTCGTCGCTGTAATGCTCCTCCGTGTATCCGCCGACGACCATCGCGTCGACGCCGGGCACGTGACGCACGATCTCCATCAGCCATTCCAACCGCTTCACCGGGATCACCTTCCCCACGGTGACGAGGAGGGTTCGGCCCTCGGGGATCCCGAGAGAACGCCGGGCCGCGGCTTTCGAACTGAGCTGATCGAACCGGCGCGTGTCGACACCGCCCTGGATCACGCGCGGGTGGTAGCGACGGAACCTCGCGGCAAGAGCCTGCGAGTTCACGACGAGCGGGGTTCCGGAAATGAGAGGGGCCATGGCCAAGCGCATGAACGCGTTCATGTGAGGCCCGTACCGCCATCCGACCTCGGCCCGCGGATCGGTCCCGAAGAACACTGCCCGCGGGAACACCCGGGCCCAGAACGCGGCCGGCAGCGAGAAGTACGGATCGAGGATTTGGAACAGGTCGTACTCATCCCGGACCTCGCGGACGGCCCGCTCCAGATAGGCGATGCCCTTCGGGAACACCAACGGTCCCGCGAAACGGACGCCGGGGATCTCCGCCATCGTCCGATGGACGCCGAGCGCATCGAGGCAGAGCAGGTCGACATCGATGTGCCGACGGAGGCCCGTGAACACCTGGAACGTCTGGAGCGCGAGGCCTCCCCCTTTGCCGACGTGGGCTCCGATGAAGAGGACGCGCATCACAAGCCCCCTGGCCATTCGTTGATGCGGTACATCCTACGCCGTTTCTGACCCACCGCCCCCTCCTCCCCCCACCGGTTCGATCCTCCTCGCGTTACGAAGCAGCGAGCACCGCTTCGAAATAATCGAGCGTCTCCGCGCACATGCGAGCGGACGAGAAACGCGCCTGGGCGACCGCCCCCGCCGTCCGGCCGAGCCGCCGTCTCAGCGCTTCGTCTCCGAGGAGGCGCTCGATCGCCTCGGCGAGCGCCTTCGCATCGCCTGGCGGGACGAGGAGCGCGGAGACCCCGTCCTCGACCATGTCTGCGGTGCCCGGGATCGCGGTCGCGACCACGGGTTTCTCGAACGCCATCGCCTCGATGAGCGAGTACGGACAACTCTCCATGAAGCTCGGGAGGGCGACCAGCGTGGCGCGCCGCAGCCGCGAGAGCAACTCAGATCGTGGAATCGCGCCGAGGAACTCGACGCGGTCCGGTCCGAGGCCGAGCGACCGGGCGTACCGACGCCACGCGCCCACCCGCCCGCTCCCCGTCACGACCAGCCGTTCGGTCCGCCGAACGTGGACCATCGCGCGGAGGAGGACCGCCAATCCCTTCCATCCGAGCAGACGTCCGGTGTAGAGGATGAACCCCGGTTCTTCGGGGGAATCCGCGGTGTTGCCCGCCGCGCGCAGTTCATTGAGCGCGAGTCCATTTGGAATCAGCGCCGAGGTCCGGAGCCGCGGATCGTAGGTGCCCACCACTTCGTGACGGACCGCATCCGAAACGAAGAGGACGTGACGGACGCGGTTCCAATAGTACAGTTCGATTGGGAGCAGGGCCGGAAGCACGGCCAACGTCGTCCGCTCCGAGTCGTCCAAGGGGCCGCCGTGCCGGACCGCCCTCTGGATCCCGCGAGCCTGGCCGAGAATCGTCGTGTGCGTCGTGACGACGGTCGGGCAGGACGTCGAATCGGTCCACAGGTCGGGCATCTGGGCGTGGTGGACGATGAGAAGGTCCGGCCGGTATTCGCGGACGAGATCCGGCCATCGTCGTTGGAGCGCCCGCTGGAACCGGTAATAGTTCGCCATGACGCCGCCCCCGTTCGCGAGGGGCACCGTGCGGTAGCCGGTGTCCGACGAGGGGGTCTGGCCGCAGAGGATCGTCACCTCGTGTCGCGGTGCGAGGCCCGGGAGGAGTTGCCCGAGGTACGTCCCGATCCCGCCCCAGATTCGCCCGAATTCCGGGGCCGCCACGGCGATCTTCGTTTCCTGGTCCCTCCCGTTCTCGGATGTGTCAATCAATGCAGCGCTCAGGACCTCGCGTCCTTGACGTCGCGGAATCCGAACCCACCGGCCCCGCGCGCCTCGATGAGACGCGCCGCCCTCCTGCGCTGGAAGATATTTAGTGCGCCTCTATTTGAGTCTTGAGTAACACAACCATCGGAATTCGAAGGGCCGGATCACTCGGGACCGATGCCCAGGTATTCCGAAACTTGGGAAACACTCTCCGCCTCCGAGGTCGTCCCGCTGTCGACCTGACCGAATCCGAATCGGTCCGCGAACCAGGCATACAGACGGAGCCGCCGCGCGAGCCGCGGATCCAGGGAGAGGATCGGCTTTCGTCGGATGAGCTCCTCGCTCGAGGCGGTCACGAGCACGCTCCGGTGCTTCCTCGCCAGGTCCAGCAGGATTCGGCCGGGTGGGAGTTCCAGGAAACCTTCATCGAGCCCGGAGGCGAGCCCCAGGTCCACGAGCGTGTCCCAGGCGAACCGATCGGAGAGGACCGTGCGGCGCAGGATCCATTTCGACAGGGTGACTTTTCCGAAATAGCCGAGGAAGTAGTCGAATGTGACGGACCAGGCGTACAGATGCAAGAGCCGGAGATGCCGACGCAGGTCGACGTGGACGTCATCGTGATCGCCCATCCGGACCGTCTTGGCGAGCCGGGACATCCGGAGGATCCCGAGGACCCCGAGGGTGACGATCCGAGGCGACCGCATCCATACGATCCGGGTCTTGATCCCGCGCCGGGCCAATCGGTGCACGATGCCCCGCGCGATGGTCGTCTTTCCCGCTCCGTCCGGTCCCACGATTGCGTAGACCCGAGGGACCCATCGCCGAAGCGGCTCGCTTGCGGCCACGGGATTCGGAGGTTTCGGGCCGCCGGCCTCGCTGCGATGGTACGCCATGGGAACAGGTCCATCGTAATTTCAGTGGTCCTTCAAAACCGTGCCGGAGTCAATCGCCGGCGCAGTCAAAGCACGAAGCATAAAGGTTATAGGACATGGTCCACCATTTTCACTCCGGTTGCACGGAGCGAGGCTTTTTCAGGCAATGAACCAGAATGGGAGCTGGATCTCCATTCTCTCCGAGCGGGAGCTCGATCGATGCCCCGCCGACGAGAATCTGCGGTGCGGAGGGACGGGCTGAATGGAGACCCTCAAGTTCGTCATGACCGCCGCGTTCTATCCACCGTACCATCTCGGCGGGGACGCGAACCATGTCCGCTATCTGGCGGAAGCCCTGGCCGCGCAAGGCCACGAGGTCCACGTCGAATACTCGCCCGCCGCCTTGGCCCTCAAACGCGGACGGCCCGACCTCGACGACGCCGGAGACGGTGGTGTGATCCGCCATCCGATCAAAGCGACGACGGGGCGCTTCCAGCCGCTGAGCGCGTGGATCTTCGGCGCGCCTCCCAGCGTCCGGAGGCATCACCACCAACTCGTCGACGAAGTCCGACCGGACATCATCCACTACCACAACCTGTCCTTGCTCGGACTCGACCTGATCAACGTCCCAAGCACCGCGCTGAAGATGTACACGGCCCACGACTACTGGGTCCGCTGCCCGAGGAACGACCTGTTCAAGTTCAATCAACGGCTCTGCGAGAAGCCGACGTGCCTGACCTGTCTCACGATCTCCGGGAAGCCGCCGCAGCTCTGGCGGTACTTGCCCTCCGGGCTCAAGCCCTTCGACGCGCTGGACGTCGCGATCGCGCCGAGCGACTTCCTTCGGGGCATGATCGCTCCGTACCTTCGCGCGCCGGTCGTCCACATCCCGAACTTCGCACCGGACCCCAATCCGTCGGGCCAGGCGAGTTCTCCGGGAGACTACTACCTCTACGTCGGCCGCCTCGAGTTCTACAAAGGCATCCCGGAGCTCGCGGCCGCGGCGACCCAGTACCGCGGACCGCATCGGTTCGTCGTCGTCGGAAAGGGGAACCAGGCCCCCGTCCTCGAAGCGGCGCGGGACGGTGCGGCCCGGCTCGCGCTCCATGGTTGGCTCCCGGCAGCGGAACGCGATGCGACCTATGCACGGGCCCGTGCCCTGCTGCTTCCTTCGATCTGGTACGAGAACGCGCCGCTCGTCGCGTTCGAGGCGCTCGCATGGGGGACGCCGATTCTGGCCTCCGAGACCGGAGCGCTCCCCGAAATCCTCCATGGCGGCATGTGTGGCCGGACGATCAAGCCGACGGCGGAAGGGATCCTCGCGGGAATCGAGCAATTCGAGTCCGACGATCTCGCCCACGCCCAGCGGAGGGCCGCCCGCATGGCCTATGAGACGTATCACACGCCCGCGAAGTACCTCGAGAACTACCACCGATTGATCGAGGCGACGTGGGAACGGAAGACGGCCGTGCGAACCGCGGATTCCCCCGAGCTGTCCGAAATGGCCTTCGGGTCCAGACCAGCGACGGACCCGATCTCGCCCGAGGAGCCGTTCGGCGATCGTCGCAACATGGGGCCCTTCGCGCATCGGGACGAACCTCACGACCCGTGAGCGAGGTCAAACAATCCAATTCTCGTGCGGCGTCGAACCGTCGCGAGGCGGAAGCGGCCGCATCGTCGCCGACGCCGTCACTTGGCGGCAAGGACCGGATTTCGCGTGTCGAAGGTGCTTCGGGTCGTCAGCAGTGAAAGGCCGAGGACGGCCCACAGGAGGAGGAACATCCATCCGTACCCGAGGAACAACAGGAGCGCGGTGTTCAACTGGAAATGGGAGGCCGCAAAGGTCTCGGCTCCGGGGAGCATCGCGCCCGCCGCGATTGCGAACAGCAAGGCGACGGCGATCGGACCGGCGATGCTCGGGGCCGCCGATGCGCGAGCCAATTCGACGCGTCCGCGCTCGATGAGGAGCGCCTTCATCAGTTCCTTTCGGGTCCGCGCGGCCGTGAGGGCGGCCGACACTTCGAAGAGGGTTCCGGTCACCTCGATCTCCATCCCAGGCGGCGCGCCCGGCACGGGCGTCGCGAGGGCGGTGAGGAGATCATCGACTTCTTCATCGCTCGGCGGCATCATCTTGATCGCCTCGGCCGTCACCAGGGTCGCCTCGCCCGCCGGCAACAGGTCCGCTTCCGGCATCCCCGCGATGCGGAGCGCGATGCTGCGGCGGGCGTCCTCGAGTCGGCCCAAGTGGCTCACGGCCGTCGTGGCGAGGGCGATCGCAACGACGACGGCCCCGATGAGCGAGGCCGCGTAGGCCTGCGACGAGACGGCCGGGGAGAACCACGCGGCGGTCGTCCCGCTTGCCGTCGCGATGGCGAAAACCGCCATGACCACGAAGACGGCCGCGAAGGCCGAATGGATGAGGAGCGTCCGGGATGGCACAGCAGTCCCTCCGACATTTCTTTGGTTTGCGTGGGGCTATAAAAGGCCGGACCGCACATTCTCGCAGGCGATAGATTTGGGAGCGCATGCGTCCGCTCGCTTCTATCATCCGTGACAATCACCCCGGAGAAACAGGCTGTCCCTCACACCACGCCGGGCCGCCAAACAACTTACAAATAGCCTCGGCCGCATGGGGCCGACGTGCTGGACATCCGGCTCGTGCGGGAGAACCCCGAGCTCATCCGCAACGACCTCGCGAAGCGCAATGCGCCGGACAAGGCGAAGCTCCTCGCCGACGTGATTCAGTGGGATCAGGAATGGCGCAAGGCGCTCGCCGAAGCGGATCACCTGAAGCGGCGCCGCAACGAGATCACGCGGGACATCGCCGAGGCGAAGAAGGCGGGCAAGTCGACGGAGAAGCTGCGCAAGGAGGCCGCCGGCCTCCCGAAGAAAATCGACGCGCTCGACAAGACGATCGACGGACTCGCGGCGAAGGTCCGCGAGGGACTCCTGCGTTTGCCGAACATCCTCCATGAGAGCGTCCCCGTCGGCAGGGACGACACGGAGAACGTCGAGGTCGCTCGATGGGGCACTCCCCGGAAACTCGATTTCGAATTGAAGTCGCACGGCGAGCTGCTCGAGGCGCTGCGGCTCGCGGACTTCGAACGGGCGCGCAAGATCGCGGGCTCGGGCTTCGTGTATCTGCTCGGGGACCTCGTCCGACTGGACCAAGCCCTCCTAACCTTCGCAATCGACTACATGCTGAAGCAAGGTTTCACGCCGGTCTTCCCGCCGTTCATGATGCGCCGAGCCGCCTACGAAGGCGTCGTCGACCTCGGGGATTTCGAGAGCGTCATGTACAAAATCGACGGAGAGGACCTCTTCCTCATCGCGACATCGGAACACCCGATGGGCGCGATGCACATGGACGAAATCATCGATGAGGCGGACTTGCCGATCCTGCTCACCGGACTCGCGACGCAGTTCCGGCGGGAGATCGGCGGCCACGGCGTCGACACGAAGGGCTTCTTCCGGATGCACCAGTTCAACAAGGTCGAGCAGTTCGTGTTCTGCCGCCCGGAGGACAGCTGGACGTGGCACGAGAAACTCCGCGCGAACGGCGAGGGGATCTATCGCGCCCTCGAGATCCCGTACCGCGTCGTGAACGTGTGCACCGGGGACATCGGCACGGTCGCGGCGAAGAAGTATGACATCGAAGCCTGGTTTCCTCGGCAGAACGCGTACCGCGAGGTCATCAGTTGCAGCAACTGCACGGACTACCAGGCCCGTCGACTGAACACGCGGGCGGGAAAGGTCGGCGGCGATAAGTTCTTCCCGCATACGCTGAACTCCACTGCGATGGCCACGTCCCGCGGCCTCGTCGCGGTCCTCGAGAACTATCAGCAAGGGGATGGCTCGGTCGTCGTGCCGAGAGTGCTTCAGCCGTTCATGGGCGGAACGCAGGTAATCCGGGGCCCTGCCTGACAGGCGCGCCTCGTCGCGGCGCTTTGACCTCGTTCTGCGCACAAAGGGTCGGGCTTCTCACCGCGTCGGGCCCGAAATGCGAACACTTGAAAATACTCTCGGCTGAGAGCCCCTCTCGTTTTCGATGGACGCTCTTCGGCCAACCGTTATATGTGCGTCTGGGCATGCGCGGCGTTGGGAGGGGCGCCATGTGAGCTGTGCTCGCCAATGGCAACCAGGCGGAGTTCCCTTGTGGGGTCCACCGCGCCGGACCACGTCCGTCGCGCATCTCGCACGCGGCCGGCCCTTCTCGTTTGGAGGCGGAGCTCTGTGCGGAAATCTCGAATCGTGATGGTCGTCGTACTCGTGGCCCTCGTGATGACTCTTGGGGGGCTCGGTCTCATTGGCCGCGCGCCCTCATCGAATCGCGCGGTGACCATTCCAATCGCATCGTACAACACGGGGAAGGCATCGCAATTCCACACTCCCCTGTCGAGCATCGCACAGGCAGCAATTGATCGGGAATTCTCCCTGCACGGCTCCTCACCCAACGTCGCGGCTCCACCCACCGTGGCCGCCGGGATGCCCAGCGTGCCCGTCAATGCCGTTCGTTTCATCAACGACCTGAGCTACATGCCGCAGAGCGAGACGACCATCGCCGTCGACCCAACCAACACGAATCACGTCGTCGGCGGCGTGAATGACGGCCGCTACTTTTTCTGCAGCGACCCGTTCCTCGTGCCGGCGGACTGCCCGAGCGGCTACACCCTTTCGGTGAGCGGGTTCACCGCCTCGGCCGACGGCGCTCGATCGATCCTCAAGAGCGATGATCTTCCCGGACTCAACGAGAGCGTGCGAGCGTGGAACGGCACCGGTGTGAATGAATTCATGGCCTCCTGGGGCGATCCTTCGGTCGTAGCCGGCGTCAACGGGGAATTCTTCTACGCTACGTTGCTGATCAGCACGTACGTCGTAAACGCGACCACTTTCCCTCAGGGGTCGAATGCGAATGGCATCGAACTCTCCGTTTCGAATGCAGGGCTCTTCGATCCCTCAGCCGCCTGCAGGACCCCCGCCTCGGACCCCGCGCAC
>Ga0209803_1000183_pt1 | contig 39846 bp, 35 predicted proteins | sample GraSoiAngelo_138_FD_185895 | JGI IMG/M metagenome (GOLD analysis project Ga0209803, IMG submission 185895) | Grasslands soil microbial communities from the Angelo Coastal Reserve, California, USA - 14_0929_09_40cm (SPAdes) (version 2) | ecosystem: Environmental > Terrestrial > Soil > Grasslands ...
TTTGTGTGGGGCGCTCGGGCGGACAGCGCGACGAACCGTTCCTTCGCGCTCTTCCCCCTCCTCGCCGGGTTTTGGATAATCGGAACAGCGGCGTTTTACTACGGTATCCAGCTGGCGTTGCACGCTCGCTTCACCTTCGCTGCGGCCAGCTTTCTTCCCGTCGCCTTACTCAACTTTGCGCGCCACTATCCGACGCTCTCGCGGTGGCCCACAAGACGAGTTATCGGCGTGAGCGTCGCTATTGCTTCCCTGTTCGCCACGATTTCGCTCACGACAGACCTGATTGTTAAACGGACACTAATGACCCCGTCGGGGCCAGCTCGAGATGTTGGCCCCGCCTACCCAGCATTCGCAGTCTATTTTCTAATCGCGTGGATTATGGCTCTCATTGTGTTCCTAGTGAAGTTCCGCGGAGCACGTGGTCTAGCACGCCTCCAACTGTATTATTTGGCCACTGGGATTTTCATCAGCGGTACGGGCGGAATCATCACGAACCTTCTCGTACCGCTTCTGACCGGCGACTCCCGATACAGCTGGGTCGGTCCTCTCTTCGGCTTGATCTTCATCGCCCTCGTCGCGCACGCGATCATCCGGCACCGGCTGATGGATCTGCGGCTCGTGATCCATCGCGGCCTGACGCTGGCGATCGCGGTGCTGGTGTCGCTGCTGCCGGTGGCCGTCTTCATCACCTTCGCGTGGCCGCGGCTCTCGCTATACCTCGAGACCCACGAGTTGGTCGCCGCGCTCACCGCGATCGCCCTCGTCAGCCTGCTGATCCCGTTCATCCGCGACGTCGCGGGCCGGGTCCTGGACCGCTACGTGTACCGCACGCATGCGAACTATCAGCGCACCGTGCGGGACGCGAGCCGGGCGCTCACCCGGGTGCTCGACCTCAAGGCGCTCCTCCCCTTCCTGACCGACACCGTCGCCACGTCCACCCGGTGTGAAGGGGTGGCGATCTACCTGCGCGACCGGCACGGGTTGCGGCGCGCCGCGCGCGAGCCGCGGCCCGTTCAGGGGCACTTCGAGGCGCCGGACCAGGCGCCCACCAGGGTCGTTGCGGCACTCGACAGCACGCGAGACCTACTCGTCAGCGAGGAGGTGATGCGCGAGCGGCCGACGGAGGAGCGGCGGCAGCTCCACCACGACCTGATGCAGCTCAACTGGTCGCTCGTCCTCCCGCTGATCTCGGAGGATACGGTGATCGGGCTGATCGCCGTGGGGCCGAAGCTCTCGGGTGACCCCTTTTATCCCCAGGATCTCGACCTCCTGATGACGCTCGCCAACCAGGCGGGCGTGGCGGTCAAGAACGCGCAGTTGTACGCCCAGGTCGTCCTCGCGAACGAGTACATCAACCGCATCGTCGCCACGATCGAGAGTGGCGTCGTCGCCATCGACGCCGCCGGCCAGATCGCGCTCTTCAACCGCGCCGCCGCTCAGCTCACCGGGCTCCCGGCGGCGGAGACGCTCGACCAGCCCGTCACCGTGCTGCCCGCGTGTCTGAGCGACGCGCTCCAGGGCAGTGTCGCGGCGGCCCGCGTCGTGACTCAGCCCGAGGTCGAGCTCTCGGACGGCGCCAGGACGCGACCGATCATCTGCACGACGTCGCCGCTGCTCGACGCAGCCGGCACCGTGCTCGGTGCGGTCGCGGTGTTCAGCGACCTGACGCCACTGAAGGAGCTGGAAACGGGGCGCCGGCGCGCCGAGCGGCTCGCCTACTTCGAGATGCTCGCGTCGGGCATCGCGCACGAGATCAAGAACCCGCTGGTCGCGATCAAGACCTTCGCCCACCTCCTGCCGCGCCGCCACAGCGACGAGCGGTTCATCGAGGATTTCGGCCGGATCGCGACGCGGGAGATCCAGCGCATGGAGCGGCTGCTCGAGCGCCTGCACACCCTCTCGCGCCCGAGCGACCGGCTCCGCCAGCCCCTCGATCTGCGGGTCCCGGTCACCGAGGCGGTGGAGACCATGCGAGCCGCCTTCGAGGAGAAGAACCTCGTCGTCACCGTGGTGACGCCCCCCACGCCGTGCATGATTCGCGGCGCCCACGCCGAGCTCGGACAGCTCTTTCTGAATCTCTTGATGAACGCCCACGAGGCGACGCCGCCGCGCGGCATGCTGCGAGTCGAGCTGGCCGTGACCGAGACGCACGCGATCGCGACCGTCCTCGACACGGGGCCCGGCGTGCCGGCCGAGCTGCTCGACCGCGTCTTCGAGCCGTTCTTCACGACCAGACAGCGCGGCTCAGGTCTCGGGCTGGCGATCTGTGCCGCGATCGCGCAGACGCACGACGCCAAGCTCAAGGTGGCGAACCAGCCCGCGGGCGGTGCCCTCTTCACCGCCGAGTTTCCGCTTGCGGTCGCGGCGCCGGCGCCAGTGTCCGCATGAATACCGTCCTGGTCGTCACGCACGACGACGCCCTCCGCACGCGTCTGCTCGGCGCCCTCGACGACTACTCCGCCTTCATCGCGCAGAGCGACGCCGACGCAATGAAGATCCTGCGTCTCATCGACATCGACGTGATCTTGCGGGACTGCGTTGGCCTGCCGCGGGGTCTCGAGGCCTTCGCCGCGCGCGTGAAGGACATCCAGCCGTCGACGCTCACGGTCGCCATCGGCGCGGCCGCCGACGAGGACGAGACGGTCGACTTCCGTCTGCCCTCCGGCTTCGGCGCGCCGGACCTCCAGGGCGTGCTCCGCCACGCGGAGGAGAAGCTGCGGCTCGTCCGCGAGCTCACCGCGCTGCGCTCGAGCGGCACGGCGGCGGAGGCGCCGGCCGCGCGCGCCGACGAGCCCTGGGACGGCGCGGCGTTCGGCCGCGTCCTCAAGGAGTTCACCCGCGCCTTCGCTGCGGGCTCCCACCTGCCGCGCGTGCTCGAGATGTTCCTCGACGCGATCGGCGAGCTCGTCCGCCCGACGCGCACCGCGCTCCTCCTGCCCGACGCCGAGGGCCGGGACTACCGCGTCGCGGCCCACCGGGGGCTCGCGCCCCTGATCGTCGAGTCGGTGCGCCTGCCGGCCGCCGCGGGGCTCGCGCGCTGGCTGGCCGCGCAGGGACGACCCGCCCGGGTGCACGAGCTGACCGACCCCGAGATCGTGCGCGAGCTCAAGCTGCTCCAGAGTGTGCTCGCCGTCCCCCTCTTGGCCCACGGCGAGCTCGTGGCGATCCTGCTGGTCGGCCAGCCGATCGTCGGCTCGACCTACGGCCGCCGCGAGACCGAGACCCTCTTCGACCTCGCCACGCACCTCGCCACGGCGATCCGCGACATCGCGCTCCACAATCAGCTCAGGCGCGAGAAGGAGTTCAGCGAGCGGATCCTCGAGCACATGTCGAGCGGCGTGATCACGATCGGGCGCGACCAGCGAGTCGGGACCATGAACCGGCGGGCGGCGGAGATCCTCGACCTCCCGGCGCAGACGGTCGTCGGCGAGGACCTCCGGGTGCTACCCTCGCCGCTCGGCGACATGCTCTATGACACGCTCCGCTCGGGCCGGGCCGTCACGGGCGCCGATTTGCAGCTCGCCCTGCGCGGGCTCTGGCTCGAGGTCTCGACGTACCCGATCCGCGGCGACGACCCGCTGCCGCTCGGCGCCGTCCTCGTCTTCGAGGACCTGACGGCGCAGAAGGAGCTCGCCACCCAGCGGCGCCAGGTGGAGCAGACGCAGCTCCTCACGCGCGTCGTCGCCCGGATCGCGGACGAGATCAAGAACCCGCTCGTGTCGATCAACACCTTCATCGAGCTGATCGGCGAGCGCTACGACGATCCCGACTTCCGCAAGCACTTCTCCTCGGTGGTCCGGCGGGACGTCCGGCGGCTGGTGGAGGTCTTCGAGAAACTCGCGGCGCTCGTGACGGAGGGTGAGTTAAACTTCACCACGGTGGACGTGCATGCCGTCGTGGACGACGTCGTCGCGGCAATCGACATGGCCGACGACGGGCTGGGCAAGCCGATCCAGCTCGAGGTCACGCGCGATTCGGCTCCGCTCACCGTCAAGGTGGACGTGGCGCAGCTTCGGAAGGCGCTCTCGTACCTCGTCTGGTACCTCACGCACAACTCGCCCCCCGAGCACGCCCGCGTGTCCCTCTCGGTCGGCCGGCACACGGAAAAGGGCGGGCGTGACAACGTCCAGATCTACATCGGCTCCCGGACCGCCACCGTGCCGCCCGACAAGCTGCACCGCCTCTTCGACCCCGTGCAGATGGTCCAGGAGAGCCTGATCGACGTGGGGCCCGCCGTGAGCCAGCGGCTCGTCGAGGCCCTCGGGGGCGACCTTCGCGTCCGCCAGGCGCGCAACGAGCTCGCGTTCGTGGTGTCGCTGCCGATCGCCGCCGCATGAGCGCCATCGCTCCGCCCTCGACGCTCCCGCGCGTTCTGGTCGTCGACGACGAGCTCGGCCCGCGGGAGTCGCTCCGGATGCTCCTCAAGCCCGCGTACCACATCCAGACGGCGGAGAACGGCCGCGCGGCGCTCGATGCGCTGGAGTGGTTCCGGCCGGACGTCGTGATCATGGACATCAAGATGCCCGAGATCGACGGGCTCGAGCTCCTCCAGCGCGTCAAGACCGCCGATCGCACCATCGAAGTCATCATGATCACGGCCTACGCATCGCTCGAGACCGTCAAGCACGCGCTGACCAACGGTGCCTTCGAGTACCTGATCAAGCCCTTCGCGCGCAAGGACCTGGAGGATGTCGTCCGCCGCGCGCTGCTTCGCCGCCATGCCGAGCTCGGCGCTCGGGGCGAGGTGGTGCGGCTCGTGGAGGAGATGCGGCAGCTCTCGGCCAAGACACGCGAGCTCGAGGAGGCCGCCAGGCGGGAGGCCGTCGAGCAGTCCCTCCGGGTCACCCAGCTCTCGATCCTGCGCGAGATCTCCCGCACAATCGTCGGCGAGCTCGATCCCCGCGAGCTGGCCACCGGCGTCTCGGCGCAGCTCCAGGCCGCGCTGGGCTACGACCGCGTGACGGTCACGTCCAAGACGCCGGCGCGTGCGGAGCGCGAGGACCCGCGGGTGGTCATGTGCACGATCCGCGATGCGCAGGGGCCGCTCGGCGCGCTCGTCGCGGACAACCGCGCCTCCGGGCGCGCGATCGACCCGCGGGAGCGCGAGCTTCTCGAGATGCTCTCGGAGTACCTGGCGATCGCGCTGCGCAACTCGCGCCTCTACGGCGAGATCGCGGACACGAAGCGGTGGCTCGAGACGCTCATCGCGTCGGCGCCATACGCGATCGTCTCGATCAGGGCCGACGATCACATCGACGGCTGGAATCCCGCTGCCGAGCGCATCTTCCGGCTCGGATCGGCGGAAGCCCTCGGCCGGCCCATCACGGATCTTCTGCCCGCCGCCGACTACACCGATGCCAAACAGCGGCTAATCACCGGGCAGGCGATGCACGAGTTCGAGGCCTCCCTGCCGTCAGAGCAGGGGCGCCCCACCGCCCTCGCCATCGCGCTCGCCGCCCTCCACGGGCGCCAGGGTGAGCTCAAGGGCGTCATCGCGATCGTCCGCGACATCACCGCGCAGCGCGAGGTCGAGCAGCAGCTCCACCAGACTGAGAAGCACACGGCCCTCGGGCAGCTCGCCGGCGGGATCGCGCACGACTTCAACAACCTGCTCCAGGCGATCCTCGGTTACGCGCAGCTCATGAAGCAAAACCCCGGGGACGCCGAGTTCCTGAACCGCTCGCTCAATGTCGTGGAGGCGGCGGCGCTCGACGGCTCCGAAACGGTGCGGCGCATCCAGACGTTTGCGCGCCTCCGCCCGGAGGAGCAGTTCATCGCTGTCGACGTCAACCAGATCGTCCAGGACGCGGTGGCGATCACCCGGCCCCGGTGGGAGGAGAAGATCGCTCACGACCGCCGGCCGCTCCACCTCCGACTCGACGTGGGGACAGTGGAGTCGATCCACGGCCGGCCCGCCGCGCTCACCGAGGCGATGACAAACCTGATCCTTAACGCGCTCGACGCGATGCCCGACGGCGGCACGCTCAGGATCGCCACGCGCCAGGAGCAGGGCGGGCCCGTGACGATCACCGTCGGCGACAGCGGCGTCGGGATGTCGGAGGCCGTGCGCCAGCGCGTCTTCGAGCCGTTCTTCTCGACCAAGGGCGAGGCGGGCTCGGGCCTCGGGCTGTCCATGGCGTACTCGATCGTGCGGCGGCATGGCGGCGACATCCACGTCGACAGCCAGCCCGGCCGGGGCGCGACATTCACGCTGACCTTCCCCGCCGCTCGGGAGCAGGCGAAGCCGGGTCGACCGGCGCGGCCGGCGACCGCCTGGCGGCGGGCCCGCGTGCTGGTCGTCGACGATGAGCCCAAGGTCTTGGCGACGCTCGCCGAACTGCTCCAGAGCACGGGCCACACCGTGATCCCCGCGCCGAGCGGGGCTGCCGCCCTCGCCGCCTACGCGCCCGACCGCTTCGACGCGGTGCTGACGAACCTCGGCATGGCCGGCATGAATGGCTGGGAGTTCGCCGAGCGGCTCCGCGCGATGGACCCGAACGTGGCGATCCTGTTCATTACCGGTTGGGGGTTGCGCGAAGAGGACCAGGACCGTCTCGACACCCTCAAGGTCCGCGGCTGCCTCTTCAAGCCGGTCCGTCCCGGCGACCTCGACGCCGCGATCCAGGACGCCCTGGTCTAGGAAATGGGGGGCCCCGACATGGCCCCCCAAGCCCCCCAACGCTCGGAGCACCCCGGCGAAGCCGTGGCGCTCCTCGATACTCCGACAGGCTCCTAGATCCGCTCGATGACGGTGGCGATCCCCTGGCCGAAGCCAATGCACATGGTCTGGAGCCCATAGCGCGCGCTGCGCCGCTCGAGCTCGTGGAGCAGCGTCGTCATGAGCTTGGCGCCCGAGCAGCCGAGCGGGTGGCCGAGCGCGATCGCGCCGCCGTTGACGTTCACACGGCGCATGTCCGGGTGAAGCTCTCGCTCCCACGCGAGCACGACCGAAGCGAACGCCTCGTTGATCTCGACGAGGTCGATGTCGTCTAGCGTGAGGGCGGCCCTCTTCAGCACGCGCTGGGTCGCCGGGATCGGACCGGTCAGCATGATCGTCGGGTCCACGCCGGCGAGCGCCGTCGCGACCACGCGCGCGCGGGGCCGGACGCCGAGCGCCTTCGCGCGCTCGGGCGACATGAACATGAGCGCCGCGGCGCCGTCGGAGATCTGCGAGGAGTTGGCGGCGGTCACCACACCGTCGGGCTTGAAGGACGGCGCCAGCGCCGCTATTTTTTCGCGGTTGACGGGCACGCGGACGCCCTCGTCGGTGTCGAAGACGGAGCCGTCTGGGAGCGTCACCGGCACGATCTCCTGCTTGAACCGCCCCTCGGCGATCGCGCGTCCGGCCTTCTCGTGGCTCTGCGCCGAGAACTCGTCGAGCTCCTCGCGCTTGAGCCCCCACGTCTCGGCGATCAGCTCCGCGGAAATCCCCTGGGGCACGATGTTGTAGCGCTCCTGCAGCCGGGGCGAGAGCGGCCCCTCGCCGGGGCCCATCGCGTTCGAGCCCATCGGCACGCGCGTCATGTGCTCGACGCCGCCCGCGATGACGACGTCGTACTGGCCCGCCATGACGCCCAGCGCGGCGAAGTTGGCCGCCTGCTGCCCCGAGCCGCACATCCGGTCGAGCGTCGTGCCGCAGACGTCCACCGGGAAGCCCGCGATCAGCGCCGCGTTGCGCGCGATGTTGAACCCCTGCTCACCGAGCTGGTCGACGCAGCCGAGGATGACGTCCTCGACCTCGGAAGCGTCGATGCCGACGCGGGCGACGAGCTCCTGAAGCACGCGCGCCGCGAGGTCGTCAGGGCGGACGGGGGAGAGCCTGCCGTTCCTCTTTCCGACGGCGCTACGCACGGCTCCAACGATGACGGCGTCTCTCATGGCGGGCCTCCCGAGGTCATGACGTCGACTGAATCACGATTCATTCTACAGGAAACCGGGCGCCGCTCAACTGCCGCCTCGAGAAAGAGGCGAACTCTGACCTCTGCGCGGGCGTTTTAGGACGGCTGGGTTTGCTTCGCCTGGGCCCGGTACCGCTGCGGTACGGCGTCCCAGCGATCCGTCCAGTGCACGACGTCCCGTTCGTCGGTCCAGCGATAGAGTTGGCTGGGGCGGGCCGGCGACTCCTCACGTGGGGCCGGCGCTTCCGCCGGCGGTGCGGCGGGCGGTTCCACCGTCGGTGCGGCCGGCGGCGGAGGGGGCGGAGGATTCGGGATCCACACCCACGTGTAGGCTGTCGTTACCCCGTCGCCGCGGAGCTCGTACCGCCCCTCCGGATACTGGACGACGGTGGGCATGGGTGCCGGCGCCGGAGCAACGGCCACGTTCCCCACGATCGGGGGAGAATCATAGGAGGTCGGTGGCGCCGAGTACACGACCGGTGGTGGCGCGTAGATAACGACGGGAGAAGTGACCACGCCGAACGGGACAAAGGGGCGGAAGAAGCGGTGGTGGAGGAACGGGTGGGCCACAAAGGGATGCGACACGAACGGGTGGGTCATGAACGGCCGCGTGACAACCGGGCCGCCAGCGACCTGACCGACCGCAACACGACCACCGTGGAAGCCGCCGTGATTGGCGAAGGCCGCGGCTGGCGTGAGCGCGAGGCCAAGCGTCAGGTAGATGGTCGGGACGAACGACGCCTTCCTCATGCTCTACCGCCCCACCCTACCGCGAAGGTCCAGGAGGAGGTGGCGGCGGGGTTCCCGCTGGGGGAGGTGGAATGCTGGCAGGGGCGCTCGGCGGAGGTGGCGGCGGGGGCACCGGCTGCCGGGTGTACGCCGGCTGAGACCCTCGCGCGAGCGGGATCTGGTTGCCCTTGGCGTACATGCACTGCATGTAGGTCATGTCGTAGCGGTGCTGCACAGATTGGTTTGCGCCCGCGGCATTGCTCGCGCCCACGGCCGTCCCTCCGAGGAGACCCCCGCCCGCGCCGACCGCCGCCCCGATGCCAGGGTTCCCGGCGGCGGCGCCAATCGCGGTGCCGACTGCGGCGCCTACGGCGGTCCCGATGGCCGCTCCGCTGACTGTGCTTTGCGTGGACGCCCGCTGCGTCGTCGTCCCGGTTTGTTGCGCTGCCCACTGACGGCAGACCGCGTCATCGGCTTGAAACAGCTCAAAGTTCTTCCCGTCCCCCGGAAGCACCATCACGCTCGGCCCAGTGGGCACCGTCGCGCATGCCGTCAGGAGGACCCCGGTTGCCACGGGGAGGATGCGCCATCTCGGAACCATCGCTTCTCCGTCCCTTCTACTCAGGCCTCGGCGGGACCTTGACCCAGGCCTCCGAGCACGCCTGGACGTTCGGATAATAGTTCTTCGCGCTGGGACAGTAGTACCAGTACGTCTGCGACGGCGGGGTCGGCGCGGGCGCCGGTTGCTGCTGGACGTACATCGGAGGCTCCTGAATGATGACCGGTGGCGGTGAGTACGCGTAGTACGGAGGCGGGTACCACCAGTATGGATACGGCGGGCCCCACCAGAACGCAGGTCCTGCGGCGATAAAAACGCGACTGTGCCCGCCATGGTGCCAAGCGTGGGTCGGCGTGGCAGCAACGAGAAGCAGCGCGATCGCCAGGAGAGAAGCTGACGCTATCCTTCGCATTCTTCCTCCCTCGCGCCCGATTAGACGGTCGGCCCCCTCCCGGCATTTACCTTGGCGCCGGGCCGTCGGCCGCCCGGCTCTGCTGGGCAGGGTCTCATCACGGCCGTCGCGTCGTTTTCAGCCAAACTCAGCGCGCAAGCGTGAGAGAGCGTGGCGGCTACGTCGCGCGCTTGACCTGGTCGGCGAGCTTGCAGAAGGCGCAGACCGTCCCGGTGGTGACCTGGCCGCAGCGCACGCACTCGCGGAGCTCGACCGCCTCGGCGCGCTCGAACGCCGCGCGGCCTTTCTCCAGAAAGCCGAACAAGAAATTGTGCTTCGCACCCGGTGAGGCGTCCTCCATCCGGCTCAGAATCTCCTTGTGGGCGATCGAGGTGGCCCCCTTGGCGAACGGGCACTCCTCCACGATGTAGTCGATCTTTCTTAAAAACGCGTACGCCGCCGTCTCGCGTTCAGAGAGGCGATACAGCGGCTTCACGCGCCGGGCCAGCTTCGCGTGGCTGGCCGGCAGCGCGGGCAACTGGCGCGCGAGCGCGTCGGTCTGCCAGTGCGTGATCGAGCCAAACAATGTCGCCGCTTCGTCGTCGAGGTTGTGGCCGGTCGCGACGACGCCGATGCCGTGGTCGAGCGCGACGCGGTTCATGAGGTAGCGCTTGGAGAGACCGCAGCCCGAGCACGGGGGCCGCCGCGTGACGTTCTTGATGACGGGGACGGGCGCGCCGACCTCCTCGGCCACGGACCTCACGATCAGTGGGACACCCCGCGCGGCGGCGAACGTCTCGCACTTCGCCCGGGATTCGATGGAGTAGTCGAAGATGCCGAGGTCGAGGTAGAGCCCCGTCGTCGAGTACCCCTCGTCGAGCAGGACGTCCCAGAGCGCGAGCGAGTCCTTGCCGCCGGAGACCGCCACGAGGACGTGCTCGTCTTTCTCGAGCATGCGGTACTTCCGGATGGCCTCACGGACCTGATTCCGGAAGAAGTCGAGAAAGTCCGGAGCGCAGAAGGCGGCATTGTGGCGGCGCAGCTCGAGCACCGCCGTCCCACCGCACTTCCTGCACTTCATCGCGCGCCGCCCGACATGACCGGCCTCAGCTCGATGGTGTCCGCGTCGCGGACGACCTGGTCGGCGGTGATGAGCTCGTCGCCACGGATCACGAGGACCGTCTCCGGCAGGATGTCCAGCTCGCGCAGCACGTCTTTCACCCGGCGCCCGCCCGCCACCTCGACCTCGCGCCGAGGGTTTCGCAAGATGACCTTCACAGGCTCGCTCCGCGCGTCGCGCTGCGGCCTTCCACTCCCGTCACGCCTTCGGGAACCCCCGCGCACGCTTCACGTCGCGGATCTGCGCGAGATGGATCCCGTCGTGCCGGGTCTGAAGCTGCCACCACTGCGCGAGGTCGAGATCGCCGAGGCGAAAATGGTTGAAACGCAGCGCGCGTGGATCCACCGTCCCGAGCTTCTCCACGGACTGCCGGCTCCGCTCTCGCGTGGCCCTCATGGTCGCGATCAGCTCGCCGATCGCTTTACCCGACGACGGCCGCACCACCGGCGGCGCGTCCGCCGGCCCCGGCGGATCGGGCGGGAGCGGCGCGAACGTCGTGAGGTTGGCCGGCCACGGCGCGAGCGTTCCCCCAGCCGCGGCCTCCCGCGTGAGCTTCGTGGTGAGCTTGCCCGTCGCGATCTCGGCGAGCGTCAGATGGTCGATGATCTCGCCGACCGACCAAACCTCCGGGCTCGGTTTCCAGTCCGTCTGGCGCTGGGAGAGCCCCTGCACTTCTCTGAGGACCTCGGCGCGCACGGCCTGGAGCTCGTTCCACAGAGTCTCCACGGGCTTCGGAAGGCTCATCGAGGGACCTCTGGCAGTATACTCCAGGACGCTCTGGCTACTTCGCCGACGCGAGGACCATCGGGCCGGTCGGTGCCGGCACGCCGCCCTCCGGCTCGAGCGTGACGGCGAAGACCTTCACGGGCTTGCCGCCCTCCACCGGCTCCACGCGGTGCGTCGCCCGCCCCTCGGCGTCGACCCGGAAGACGCCCGCGGGCCTCGGCGCCCCCTCCCCGATCGTCCACAACTCGTACGTCTTGCTCGGCGGCGGCGGCGGCAGGTTTGCGACGAAGAGCTGGCCACCCACCGTCTGGTGCCAGATCACCCACCCCGTCGCCCCGGGGCTCGGGCCCAGGCCCCGGAGCGTCACCACCCTCGTCGCCGGGTCGCGCAGCAGGTCCGCAGCGCTCCGGTAGGCGGCGAGCTGGTCGTTCAGGACGGCGATCTCGCCCTCCAAGCGCTGACGCGTCGCCGCAAGCTCGCGGGCCGTCTGCCCGAGCCGCGCCTCGTAGTGCCCGGCGACGAAGGCGCCCGTGAACGCAGCGGCGACGATCGCTGCCGCAGCCGCGCCGGCGATCCACGGCAAGGAGCCGCGCCCCCGCTCGCGGCGCGGCGAGGCCGTGGGCGCCACCGCCGCGATCCGGGAGAGCAACGCCTGCTTGACCTCGGGCGGCGGCACGGCGGGCGGCGCCGAGCGCGCGAGCGCCGCCAGCGCCTCGTAGGACTCGCGCAGCGTGACCGCGCAGCGCGCACACTCCTGAGCGAGGTGAGCCTCGAACTCGACGAGTTCCTCGCCGTCGAGCGCGCCGAGCGCGTAGGCCGCCGCGAGCGTGTCGAAGGGCTCGTGGTTCATGTCGTGGGCCTGACGACCTCGCGCAGCCGCTCGAGCGCGAGCCGGATGCGCGTCTTCACCGTCCCGAGCGGCTGCTTGAGCCGCTCGGCAATCTCCGTCTGCGTGAGCCCCGCGTAGTACGCGAGCTCGATCACCTCCCGCTGGGCCGATGGCAGCTGCGCCAGCGCGTGCTGGACCGTCCGGCGGTCCTCCGTGCGCTCCGCCACGTCGCCGCCCGGGTCGGCGGGCGCGGCGGCGAGCGCGTCGTGGAGGGGCGCCACGAACGTCTCGCTGCGTCGCCGCATGGCCCGGATCCGGTCGATGGCCCGGGTCCGCGCCCGCGTCACGAGCCATGCCTCCGGGCTTCCGCGTGCGGGGTCATAGCCCGCCGCGCCCTGCCACGCCTCCCAGAAGACCTCCTGCAGCACATCGCTCGCGTCGGCGCGCTCCCGGAGAATGCGCTGGATGAGCGGGAAGACCAGGGGCGCGTAGCGGTCGTAGAAGCGAGCGAACGCTTCTCGATCACCGGCGACCATCTGCCTGATGAGCTCCGCGCCCGAGCCGGTCATCCTTGTCCGTCAATCTGGCATGACTACGGCGCAAGATCCAACGGTGGATCTACGCCCGTACAAATGGATCAACCGGCGCTACGAAGCCGTAGGTGGCGTCAGCGCGGCCAGCTTGCGGGCGGTTTGAAGGGCGACGACGTGCGCACCGACAGTCCCGACGGCCGCACGGCCATGGCGACCTCGTAGGTCGCCGCGTACGCGGGATCCGCGTTGAAGACGCCGACCCAGATGCCGGGGCATTCCGCGCCTAGCCCCTTGAGGGCGATGCCCTTCGGCCCGAGGCGCTTCGGCTCTGAGCGGATGACGAGACTCGTCTTCAGCGTCACATGCCAGGCGTGGTCCGACGGCTGGCCGCCCTCGGTCACCTTGATCGCGACTTCACGCGGTGTCGTCAGACCCGCCGGCCTGATAAAGAAGAACCGTGCCGTGAGCGGCGCCAACGTCACCTCGAATTGCTGATCGGCCACGCGATCCTTCTGATTGGTCAGGCGCTCGGTCCGCTCCGACGGATCGCCGATGATGGCGCTCGAGCGTGTGATGACCTCGGTCTCGTCTTCGTGCTCGACGATGCCGACGTCGGCCCAGAAGCCCGGCTGAGGGATGGCAGTCCCCATGACGTCGCCCACGAATGCCGCATAGGTCTCGCGGAGCCGGCCATCGGTCACCAACAGCTCGTAGAGCTTCCCCCCGAGCACCTCGGGCGCGACGGCGCCCCCGACCTGACTGATCGCGCGTGCGACGGCCGTCTGCACGAACGACGGCGACTGGTTCGCGACGTGCTCGAGGAGGAGAAAGTAGCCGGCGGCCAGCCGTCCCTGGTTGTGCTCGGCGCTCTCCCGGATCGGCACGGAGAGCAGGTGCGGGTACTCGGCGACGGTGCCCCGGAGCGCGTAGGCCAACGCGACGCCCGACGACTTCCACTCACTCCAGGCCGTGTGCGCGGCGGTCCACCAGCGCACGCCCGCGGCGCGCGGATCGACTTTCGGCACGGGCGTCGCCTCGACCACGGGCGTCCGGAAGCCGAAAGAGTCAGCGGGGACGCTTCCCGCCGTCGGCACGGGCCAGGGCGCCGGCATCGGCGCGGGCGGGGGCGCCGGCATCGGCATGGGCGGCGGCGCCGCGCGCGCTTCGCCACCGCCGAACGCCAGTCGCCCCCGCGCGGCGGCAGTCACCAGCGGCCAGCCGAACGAGCGGGCGACACCGGTCTCGATCTGCGCTGAGCGCTGCTCCTCGAGGGTGTCCCGCTCGACGACGAGCACGATGAAGTCCTCGAACGGTCGGACCGCATCCTGGATCCGCTGCACGCTCTGGCTCTGGCGATCGGACGCGGAACGAGAGAGCGTCAGCCGCACGTCGCTCGCCTTGGCCTGGCACTCGACGAGCGGGCGGAACACCGGGTCGTCCTGGTGGGTGATGCTGAGCACGCGGTTCAGCACGTCGATCGCGTGCTGCATCGCGGCCGCGATCTCTCCCTCTTCCGCCCCGGTCGGCGCCTCGGCCCCGGGTGACTGCCATCGCACCTCGATCAGCCGCTGCGACTCCTGAAAGCCCTTGAGCTCGTGGAGCCCCCGATCGACGTAATCGACCGAATCGATCCGGCCGGCGACGGCGCGCGTCGTGTCCGCGACGAAGACCTCGCCCGGGCCTGCCGCCGCGCAGATGCGGGCAGCCAGGTTGACCATCCCCCCGAAAAAGTCGCCGCCTTCCTGGATCGGCTCACCGGTGTTGATGCCGATGCCGATGGCGATCCGGGTTCCCGTCTGGTTCCGATTCGCCTCGGCCAGGGTCCGCTGGATCGCGACCGCACACAGGATCGCGCCGCGGGCGGTCGTGAAAGCGACCATGAAGCTGTCGCCCTGGGTCTTGACGACCTGGCCGCCGAAGGCCTCGAGTTGCCGGCGGACGATGGCGTTGTGCTCCTGGAGGACCTGATACGCGGCCTCGTCGCCGTATTGGTCGGTGTACTGCGTGAAGCCCCGAATGTCGCTGAAGAAGAGCGTGACGGTGGAGCCAAACGGCATCGACACCCCCGGGACCGCTTGGGGGCTCTCAGTCACCTTGTCTCTCTCGGGGCCGTATGCCATACAGCGGGATCCTTCGCGGCCGTCGCTTGATGGCCGGCCGGCTCTCCGTCCGCACCGTGCGCTCCATGCTCGACTCGCAAGACGGGCGCTCAAACGGGGACTTCTTCGATCTTACCACTCACCACGATAAACACCTTGCCACTCACGCGGTTAGCGCGCACGGACTCGAAGACGGCGTGGCCGCTCGCGCGGCCCGGTCAGCGGCGCACGACGCGGCGCGCCTTGAGCTCGTAGCGGGGCAGGCTGTGCGGCGGTACGGCGGCGACCTCGAGGCGGATGCCGACGGCCTCGCGCAGCGCCTCCTGCACGCGGCGCACGCCGGCGGTGTCCTCGAGCTCGACCAGCACGCGGACCTCGTCGAGCTCGCCGTCGCGGAACACTTCGATCTGGAATTCGTCGATCATCGGGAAGCGGCGGACGACGCCCTCGATCGCCGCGGGAAAGACGTTGACGCCGCGGACGATGAGCATGTCGTCGAGACGGCCGAGGATGCCACCCTCCAGGCGCGCAAACGTCCGCCCGCACGCGCACGGCGCCGGGGCGAGGCGCGCACGGTCGCCGGTACGGAAACGGACCACGGGCGAGCCGACGCGCCCGAGGTTGGTGAGGACGAGCTCGCCGTCGCGCGCGGGCCCTCCGGTCATCGGGTCAATGACCTCGGCGATGAACTCGGACTCGCTGACGTGGAGCCCCGCCTGCTCGACGCATTCGTAGCCGTAGGCGCCGACCTCGGTCATGCCCGCATGATCGTACGTCCGAGCGCCCCACCCCGCCTCGATGCGCGCTCGTACCGCCGGGATGCCGGCGCCCGGCTCGCCTGCGTGGACGGTGATCCGCACGCATCCCTTCGAGAGGTCCTGGCCGCGCTCGCGCGCCACCTCGATCAGGTGGAGCGCGTAGGACGGCGTGCACACGAGCACCGTCGCGCCGAGCGCCTGCATCCAGGCCAGTCGCGTCGCCGAGTCCTGCCCGCCGCCCGGGATCGCGAGCGCGCCGAGCGCGCGCGCGCCCTCGAAGCCCGCCCAGAAGCCGATGAAGAGGCCGAACGAGAACGGGAAGAAGACGCGGTCCGTCGGCTCGACGCCCGCCCCGCGCAGGACGAACCCCCAGCAGCGCGCCCACCACTCCCACGACTCCTGCGTCTCGAGCCAGCGGATCGGCTGCCCACTCGTGCCAGAGGTCTGGTGGACGCGCACGTACCGCTCGAGCGGGTACGTGAGGTTGGTGCCGAAGGGCGGGTGCGTCGCCTGGTCCTCGACGAGCTCGACCTTGCGGGTGAAGGGCAGCCGGCGGAAGTCGTCCCAGTCGGCGAGGTCGTCGACCGACCGCACACCCGCGGCGCGCCACTTCGCGCCGACGAACGGATTGGACGCGAGCAGCTCGCGCGCCATGGCCCGGAAGCATCGCCACTGATGCAGGGACAGGCGTTCGTGCGGCAGCGTCTCCAGCGTGCGATCGAACACGGGTCGCAGCCCCGCGTCAGCCGCGCAGCTTGAAGCGCTGGATCTTGCCCGTCGCTGTCTTCGGCAGCTCGCCGACGAACTCGATCCAGCGCGGGTACTTGTAGGGCGCGATCTTGTCCTTCACGAATGCCTTGAGCTCGTTCGCGAGCTCCTCGGACGCCTTCCCGGGCTCTTTCAGGACGACGAACGCCTTCGGCTTGACGAGCCGGTCGGTGTCCTCCTTGCCGACCACCGCGGCTTCGAGCACGACCGGATGGCGCACGAGCGTCGCCTCGACCTCGACCGGCGAGACCCAGATCCCGCCGACTTTCAGCATGTCGTCCGAGCGGCCGCAGTACCAGAAGTAGCCATCCTTGTCCTGGTAGTACTTGTCGCCCGTCTGGATCCACGCGCCGAAGAGCGTCTCTTTGGTCTTCTCGTGCTTGTTCCAGTAGTACGCCATCGTGGAGTCGCCCTTGACACGGAGGTTGCCGATCTCGCCCTGGGCCACGGGGCGCCCCTCGTCGTCCACGATGGCGAGCTCGTAGCCCGGCACGGGGAGCCCCGAGGAGCCGGGACGCGCCCTGCCGGGACGGTTCGAGATGAAGACATGGCAGATCTCGGTCGTGCCGATCCCGTCGATGATCTCCACACCGAAGCGCTCGCGCCAGCGCTTGTAGATCTCGTCGGGCAGCGCCTCGCCCGCCGACACGCAGAGCCGCAGCGACGAGGTGTCGAACCGCGCCTCGGCGTCCTTGACCGCGAGCATGCCGGCGTAGAGCGTCGGCACGCCGAAGAAGAGCGTCGGACGGTAGCGCGCGATGATTTCGAAGACCGACTCCGGCGTCGGCCGGTGCGGGTAGAGCACGCTCTGCGCGCCCACGTTCATCGGGAAGTAGCCGGAGTTGCCGAGCCCGTAGGCGAAGAAGAGCTTCGCCGCCGAGAAGACCCGGTCGGTCTGCCGGATCCCGAGCACCTCCTTCGCGTAGGTCTCGCAGCAGAGGACCATGTCGTGGTGGAGGTGGACGGCGCCCTTCGGGAAGCCCGTCGACCCGGACGAGTAGAGCCAGAACGCGGCGTCGTCGCGCGACGTGGGCGCCGCCTGAAGCGTCGCCGACGCCTTCGCAATCCGGTCCTCGTAGGACAGGAACTGCCCAGGGTCACCGCGCGCGACGAGCACGTGCCTGAGGTCCCTGGCTTCTCGGAGCGCCGGCGCGGCCTCGGCGAGGAGCGGTGCCGAGATGACGGCGACCTTCGCGCGACTGTCGTTGAGGAAATAGAGGTAGTCGGCGGTGCGCATCAGTGTGTTCACCGGAATCGGGATGGCGCCGATCTTGATGGCGCCCCAGAACGTCCCGATGAACTCGGGGGCGTCGAGGCAGAGCATGAGGACCCGGTGTTCCATCTCGACGCCGAGCTCGAGGAGGGCGTTGCCCGTGCGGTTGACGAGCTCCTGGACGTCGGCGTACGTGAGCGTCCGATCCTCGAAGAGGAACGCCGGCGAGGCGCCGCGGCCCTCCGCGACGTTCCGGTCCACGAACCAGGCGGCGACGTTGAACTGCGCGGGCAGAACCTCCGACGCGTTCATGTCTGCCTTTCTCGGTCTCGTCGGAGGGGGCCCCGACGGCCCCCTCCGAGACCTCCCCCAGGACCGGTTGCGCCGGCGGAGCCGGCGCTCGAAAAGCCGTTGCTCAGGCTAGCGCCGCACCTTTCGCCTGCGGGCCGGCGCGCGACTCGCGGCGGCGCGCGGGCGCACGGCCATCGCCTCGATCTCGACCCTGAGCTCAGGGCGGACGAGCCGGCTGACGACCAGCAGCGTGTTCGGTGGGTACGCCCCCTCGGGGAAGTACGTGGCGAACACCGCCTGGCGCGCCTTCATGAAGCCCCCGATGTCGTCCGCGCTGGTGAGGAAGGTCTGGAGGCGGATGACGTCCTTCATGGAGCAGCCGGCGGCCTCCACGACGGCGCGGACGTTCTCGAACGCCTGCCGCGTCTGCGACTCGACGTCCGGGCCGGCCAGCTCGCCCGCGCCCCGAGTGCCGACCTGCCCTGCGACCACGACGATCTCGCCGGCCGGGGCCGACATCCCGTGCGAGTACATGCCGAGCGGCTTCCCGAACTCCCGCGGCGCGATGACCCTGGGCATCGTGGCCTCTCCTCGCCGGCTCACGCGAGCCGGACGTACTCGAAGTCGACGGGCTGGCCGTTGACGCCGCGTGCGGGCGGCGCGATCCAGTTGGCGAACTTGCCGCGCTCGGTGACCGGCTGCATCAGGCTCTCGATGTACGCCTCGTCCGCGGGCGTCGGCAGCCACTCGTGCTTCTTCGCGCCCCACTCGGCCTCGGTCAGCAGACGGCCGTCGGGCGACACCCGCACGTCGGTGAACACGCCGATCTTGCGGTGGAAGGCGCGGTGCGGCAGCCTGAGCTCGAAATCGACGCCATGCTCCTTGACGATCCGGTTCCAGCGGTCTACCCCGCGCTGGCAGTCGGCGATGTAGTCGTCGCGCAGCCGCTCGTTCAAGGAAGGGAGCGCGGGTTCCTCGCGCACCGTGACCTTGTCCCTGTCCAGCTCCGTGACCGGATACGTCGCGTCCTTGAGCTGGTGGTCGTCGCTCTTCTTGGTCTCCTCGAAGCGCCCCTTCAGGCTCATCGTGTAGAAGTTCGCGGCGTTGGTCGAGATCTCGGAGCCGAAGAGGTCGAGCGAGACCGAGCAGTGGAAGTTGAGGTACTTCTGGATGGTCGGCAGGTCGATCGCCCCGTAGGTCCGCACGTCGTCCGTCTTCCCCTGGCGCATCAGCTCGCATGTCCGCTGCACGACGCGCCCCACGCCGGTCTCGCCCACGAACATGTGGTGCGCCTCTTCGGTCAGCATGAACCGACAGGTACGCGACAGCGGGTCGAAACCGCTCTCGGCGAGGCTCGCGAGCTGGTACTTGCCGTCGCGGTCCGTGAAGTACGTGAACATGAGGTAGGAGATCCAGTCGGGCGTCTTCTCGTTGAAGGCGCCGAGGATGCGCGGCTTGTCCGGGTCGCCCGAGCGCCGCTGGAGCAGCCCCTCCGACTCCTCACGGCCGTCCCGGCCGAAGTAGGCGTCGAGGAGGTAGACCATCGCCCAGAGGTGCCGGCCCTCCTCGACGTTGACCTGGAAGAGGTTGCGCAGGTCATACAGCGAGGGGCACGTGCGCCCGAGGTGGCGCTGCTGCTCGACGGAGGCCGGCTCGGTGTCGCCCTGCGTGACGATGAGCCGCCGCAGCACGCCGCGGTACTCGCCCGGGACGTCCTGCCACACGGGCCGCCCCTTGTGGTCGCCGAAGGGAATGGCGCGCGCCGGCTCCGGCTCGGCGAGGAAGATTCCCCAGCGATAGTCGGGCATCTTGAGGTAACCGAACTGCGCCCAGCCCTGCGGATCCACGCTCACCGCGGTGCGCAGGTAGACGTCGTTCGCCTGAGACCCGTGCGGACCCATGTCCCGCCACCACTCGAGGAACTTCGGCTGCCACTCCTCCAGGGCGCGCTGCAGGCGGCGGTTCTCGCCCAGGTTGACGTTGTTCGGGATCCGCTCCGTGTAGTCGACGCCGGCCATCACACTCTCCTGCGGTCGAACTCGCTCCGCTCGCCCGTGCCATACACCACGAGCGCGCCCTTCGGACCGACCGCGTTCGGGCGCTGGAAGATCCAGTTCTGCCACGCCGACAGCCGGCCGAAGATCTTGCTCTCGAGCGTCTCCGGACCGCCGAACCGGAGCGACGCCTCCAGGCCGGTGAGCGCGTCGGGCGAGAAGGCCGCGCGCTCCTCGAGCGCGATCCGCACTTCGTCGTCCCAGTCGATCTCGTCGGGCGTGAAGGTCACGAGGCCCGCCTCGGCGGCCGCCTTGGCGTCCAGGTCCTCGCCGACACGTGCGCGGAGCTTCTCGATCCGGCCGGCGTCCGAGAAGTGCCGGCTCGCGAGGCGCGCCAGGCCGTTCGGCATCGGGTAAGCGCCGAAGTTCATCGCGGTCAGGCGCACGGTCGCCGGCGGCCGACTGTCCCCGGGCCGCGCGCCGTCGAGCATGTAGGAGCGATCCGCCGCGAGTACCAGCTCGAGCAGCGTACCGGCGAAGCACGAGCCCGGCTCGACGAGCGCGACCATCGAGCGCGAGGTGACGTCGAGGCGCTTGAGCGTGCGCTTGAGGTAGAGCCGGATCTCGCGCACGAGCCAGTCGTCCCGCTGGCTGGCGAGCAGCCGATCGTAGGCCTCGACCCGGTCGGCCCGCCCCGAGGTCTTGAACACCCAGAGTCCGGCCTCCGCCTCGTTCGTGCGCAGATGGAGGACGAGATCGTCGAGCTCACGCGCGAGGGCGAGCGGCCAGAACGTAGAGCCCTGGGCGCGGACACCCTCCGCGTCGTTCGGGGGCGGCGCGGTGGGCGCGGTGACGGTGATCTCGGCGATCCCGCGCCGGCGGTCGAGCGCGCACTCGACCTGGCTGTAGCGGATCGCGTCGCCCGCGATGGTCCGCTCGAGCGGCGGGAGCCGGAGCCCTCGCGCGTTCGCCGGCCTGTCGGTGCGCGCCGCAAGCTCGCGCGCGCGCTGTGACACGACCTCGGCGAGGCGCGAGCGCGGCACGACCTCGTCCACCAGCCCCCACTCGACGGCGCGCTGGCCCTTGACCCCCTCCTCGGTGGTGCAGAAGACGTCGGCGCGGTCGCGGCGCACGCGACGCTTGTCCACGAGCCGCGTGAGCCCGCCGGTCCCGGGAAGGACCGCGAGAAGCGGCACCTCCGGCAGCGAGACGGCGGTGTTGCCATCATCGGCCATGATGATCCAGTCCGTCGCGAGCGCGAGCTCGTAGCCCCCGCCGGCGCAGGGGCCGTTGACCGCCGTGAGGTAGACCTGACGCGACTCCCCGGTCGCTTCCTCGATGGCGTTGCGCGTCTCGTTGGTGAACTTGCAGAAGTTCACCTTCCAGCCGTGCGACGACTGGGAGAGCATGCGGATGTTCGCGCCGGCGCAGAAGATGCGCTCCTTGCCCGAGGTGATCACGACCGCGCCGACCTCGGGGTGCTCGAACCTGAGCCGCTGGACCGCGTCGTAGAGCTCGATGTCCACACCGAGGTCGTACGAGTTGAGCTTCAGCTCGTAACCCGGCCGAAGCCCGCCGTCCTCCCGCACGTCCATGGCGAGCGTGGCGACGGGCCCGTCGAAGCTGAGCTTCCAGTGCTTGTACCGCGCCGGCTCGGTTCGGAAGTCGACGAGACCGTGTTCGCCGTCTGTCATGTCCGCTCCCCTGCGACTATCCGAGAATGACCCAGAGCGCCTGGGCCCGCTTCATCCCGAGATTCTCCCAGCCGTGGGGCGTGCCGCCGTCGAGCAGCGCGCTGTCGCCGGCCTCGAGCACGTGACGGTCGCCGTTGTAGTGCAGGGCGACCTTGCCTCCGATCACGTAGAACAGCTTCATCTGGCCGGGCTTGATGATGACCTTCTCGGTCGTGACCCCGCGCTCCTTGGGCCCGAGCGTCGAGACGACCGCGCGGATCTTGCCCTGGAAGAGCCCGGCGCCCAGCACCGCCCAGCGCTCCGACGAGCCATCGAAGCTGACGACCGGGTAGTCCTTCTTGCGGGTCACCACGATCGAGCCGGAGGGCTGGCCGTCGAACAGCGCGGCGATCGGCACGCCGAGCGCTGCGGCGATCCGACCGAGCGTGTGGAGCGACGGGGTGAGCCGCCCCGACTCGATCTGCGACACCATGCTCGGCGTGAGGTCCGCCTTCTCCGCGAGCTGGCGCTGCTGCAGCTCGCGCTCGGTACGCAGGCCTTTGAGACGCGCGCCGAGCGCGGTCACGCGACCTCCGCCGCGGGCCGGCCGGCCGGCTCGAGCCCCGCCAGGGACGCGAGCGCGCGCGCAACGAACACGCGCGTCATCTTCTTCCGGTAGGGATGGGTGAAGTCCGTGTTGTCGAGGGGCTTCGCCGGCCCGGCGGCGAGATCGGCGACGCGCGTGATCAGCTCGGGCGTGAGCCGCTCGCCGACGAGCGCCGCGGCCGCGGCGGACGCCGGGCGCGGCTGCGAGGCGACCGCGCCGATGACGAGCCGGGCGTCGCGGACGACGTCCCCCTCCATCCGGAGGGCGACGGCGACGCCGAGCACCGGGAAATCGAACGAGCCGCGCCGCCGAAGCTTCAGGTACGCGGAGCGCCAGCCGTCGGCGGGCGGCAGCACGATGTCCGTCAGGATCTCGTCGGGTCGCTTGGCCAGGTACTCGATGCCGTCGTCACGGAAGAGCGCCTCGACGGGGATCGTGCGCTCGCCCGCGGCCGAGTGGAGCCGCACGCGCGCACCGAGACTCCAGAGGACCGGCGCCGTGTCCGACGACGATACCGCCCAGCATCGCGGGCTCCCTGGCGCGACGAGACAGATCACGCCGTCCTTCTTCGTGCAGAACCCGACCGCCTTCCGCCACTCGTAGGACTGGTTGTAGTAGTTGCAGCGCGTGTCCACGCAGACGTTGCCGCCGATCGTCCCCATGTTGCGGAGCTGCGGCGAGGAGACGAGGCCCGCGGCAGTCGCGAGCGCCGGGTAGTGCGCGGCGATCGCACGGTGCGCGGCGACGGCGGAGAGCGTCGTGCAGGCACCGATCGTGACCCCATCGCGCGCTCCACCGCGAACGCCCCGGAGCTCACGGATCGCCCGGAGCCCGACCAGCACCGTCGGCTCGAACTGGCGACGCTTCATGTTGGGGTAGAGGTCCGTGCCTCCCGCCACGAGCATCGCCTGGGCGCCGTGCTCGGCCATCGCGTTCGCCGCGTCGTCGACGGTGGACGGCGCCAGGTACGTGAACGGAGGGAGTCTCAGCATGGTAGCGGGCCCCGCGAGGCCGGAAGACTCTGTGGGTGGCCTGCCACAGGCGCGTGGGGCTGCGTCCGGCCAATGCTCATTGCGTGAAGGGTCTCGAGGCGATGGCGTCGGCGGGCTGGCCGAACGCCGATTCGACCACGACCGGCTCCTTGAACGTGAGGCGCGGGAGCCGCTCGGGCCCGACGCGCGCGGGCTTGCCCTGGCGCTTCAACACGAGCCCTTTCAGAATTATCTCGGGCGTGATCGGGACCTCGTCGCAGCGCACGCCCACAGCGTGGTAGACCGCGTTGGCGATCGCCGGGATGACGGGCAGGAGCGGCCCCTGCCCCGCCTCCTTCGCGCCGAACGGCCCCTCCGGGTCGTCCGTCTCGATCAGGAAAGTGTGGATCTCCGGCGTCTCGAGCGTCGTCGGGCTCTTGTACTCGAGGAGCGACGGGTTCTTGTGGACGCCCTTACGGAAGACCTGGCCCTCCATCACCGCCTCGCCGATGCCCATGTAGACGGAGCCCTCGACCTGACCCTCGGCGAGCAGCGGGTTGAGGGCCCGGCCAATATCGTGTCCGATCCACACGTCGTGCAGCTCTATCTCTCCCGTTTCCTCGTCGACGGTCAGCTCCACGACACACGCGGAATATGAGTAGCACGGCGAAGGGCCCACGCCCCCTCCCTTGTACTTCCCCGCCCGCTTCGGCGGCGCGTACGAGCCGGCGAACGCGAGCACGCCGTGCATCGCCTCCGCGAGCTCGACCGCCTGGGCGAAGGGCAGGGCTTTCTCCCAGTCGTCGGGCACGCCCACCCTGCGCTCGCGAAAGGCGAGCGCGCCGGGGTCCACCTCGAGCTTCCGCGCGACCGCCCGGGCGATGACCTCCCGCAGCCGCTGGCTGGCCTGGATCGCCGCCATGCCGCACATGAGCGTCACGCGCGAGGAGTAGGAGCCGAGGTCCACGGGCGTGAGGCTCGTGTCGGCGGGGTGGACGTGGACGTCCTTCGGGTCGATGCCGAGGACCTCCGCCGGCAGGTACGCGAGGATCGAGTCCGAGCCCTGGCCGACGTCCGTCGCGCCGCAGAGGACCGCGACGCAGCCGCTCCGGTCGGCGCGCACGATCACGCCCGAGTGCGGCATGTTGTTCCAGTAGACCGCGGTGCCCGCGCCGGTGAGGTAGGCCGAGCACGCGATGCCGACCCCCAGCTTCCTCGGTCCGGTCGCCGGCGGCTTCGCGCGCTTCTCGCGCCAGCCCGACGCCTCCACGACGCGGTCGATGCACTCACCGAGCCCGATCGTCGTGACCGTGAGGTGGTTGGCCGTCTTGGTGAAGGGCTCGGCGAGGATGCGCTTACGCATCTCCGCCGGATCGAGACCGAGCTGCTCGGCGGCCTTGTCGAGCTGGCACTCGAGGGCGAAGCGTGGCTGCGGAGTGCCGTGGCCGCGCTTGGGGCCGCAGGGCGGCTTGTTGGTGAAGACGCGCGCGCCCTCGAACTTGTAGACCGGCATCTTGTACGTGACGGGGTTGATGACGCCCGTGTAGAAGGTCGACGCCACGCCGTAGGAGCCGTACGCGCCACCGTCGAGCCACGTCCGGAGGTGGCAGCCGGTGATCTCGCCATCCTTCCTGAAGCCGGTCTTGATCCACATGAGCACCGGATGGCGCCCGCGGTGGATGTAGAAGACCTCCTCGCGGGTGCACGCGATCTTCACGGGACGTCCGGTGAGCTGCGAGAGGCGGCACGCCGCGATCTCGTGGGCGAACGGGTCGAGCTTGCCGCCGAAGCCGCCGCCCACGGGCGTGGCGACGACGCGGATGTGCGCCGCGGGCATCTCTAAGATTTTCGCGAGGAGCCGGTGCACGTAATGGGGCGTCTGGGTCGAGGACCAGAGCGTGAGCTTGCCATCGGGCCCCGCGGAAGCGACCGCCGCGTGCTGCTCCATCGGGAGGTGCGTGTTGCCCTCGTAGAAGAACACGTCCTCGCGGACCAGGTCCGCCCGCGCGAACGCGGCCTCCACGTCGCCGAACTGGAGCGCGACGTTCTTGTGGACGTTGGGCCCGTCGCCGTACTCGTGGATGCGGATCTCGGGATGGGCGAGCGACTCCTCGATCGACATGAGCGCGCGCAAGGGCTCGTACTCCACGTCGATCAGGCGGCACGCGCGCTCCGCCGTCTCCTCGTCCACCGCGGCGACGGCGGCTACGGCGTCGCCCACCATGCGGACCTTCTCGGTGCAGAGCGCCTCCTCGTCCTGCGAGACGGGGAGGATGCCGAACTTCACGTGCGGGAGATCCGACCCGGTGATCACCGCGTACACGCCCGGCAGCGCGCGCGCCTGCGAGGTGTCGATGCGCTTGATGAGGGCGTGGCCGTGCGGAGAGCGAAGGAGTCGGCCGTACGCCATGCGTGGGAGGAAGAGGTCGTCGGCGTACTTGGTCTCTCCGATCACCTTCGCCCAGGCGTCGATCTTCGGGAGGGGCCGACCGATGACCGCGAACTCGTGTTTGCCCTCGGAGGAGCGGCGCGGGTCGTCGCTCATCGTGGAACCCCTATCCGCAAGGCGGCCAGCTCGACGGCGTCCAGGATCTTCGTGTACCCGGTGCAGCGGCAGAGGTTGCCCGCGAGCGCTTCCTTGATCTCCTGGCGCGTGGGATTCGGCCGGTCCGCGAGGAGCGCCTGAGCGGTAAGGAGGATGCCCGGCGTGCAGTAACCGCACTGGGCGGCGCCGAGCTCCACGAACGCCTGCTGGAGCGGATGGAGACGCCCGCCCTCGGCCATGCCTTCGACTGTCGTGATCGGGGCACCCAGGAGATCGGCGGGGAGCGCCAGGCACGAGAGGACGGGCTCGCCGTCCACGAGGACGGTGCACGTCCCGCACTCGCCGAGCTCGCATCCGTGCTTCGTTCCCGTGAGGCCCAGGTCCTCCCGCAGCACCTCGAGGAGCGTCTTGTGCACGGGCACGAGGACCTCATGGGCCTCGCCGTTGACGGTCAGGGAGAGCCGAGCCTTCATCCGCGCTCCTGCCCGGGGGCCGATTAATCTAGAATTAACAGCGGTTCAAAAATACTGAATCGGGTGGGAGGCTGTCAAGTGCGAATCCCGAGGGGCGGTAAGATAGCCGCCATGCCATATCTCAAGACCGACGACCGGGCCCGGATCTACTACGAGGAGCACGGCACCGGCACGCCGCTCGTGCTCGCCTACGGCATCGGCGGCAACGCCACGATGTGGGACGTCAACGTCCCCGGGCTCGCCGCGCGCCACCGGCTGATCCTCTGGGAGCCGCGCGGCCACGCGCGCTCGGACAGCCCCGACGACCCTGCGAAGTACTCCTTCGAGCGCTGGGCCCTCGACCTCGGGGCCGTGCTCGACCACCTCAGCCTCCGCCGGGCTCACGTCGGCGGGCTCTCGCTCGGCGCCGGTATCGCGACGCGCTTCGCGCTCAGGTTCCCTCGGCGCGTGAGGTCACTGGTCATCACCAACTCGTCGTCGGCGAGCGGGCTCCCGCTCTCCTGGCAGAACGTCGTCATGCGCGCTCGCTCGATCGAGGTCACGCTGACCCAGGGCATGGACGCGATGGCGGAGTTCGCGATGACCGCGAATCCGAACGTCTCCGAGCGGCTCGCGCTCGATCCCAGCGCGAAGGCGGAGTTCTACGAGGAGTACCGGCAGCTCACGCCGATCGGCTACGCGAACTCGCTCCGCGCGCTGCTCGCGATGGACCACATCACCGACGACCTGCCAAAGCTCCGGATGCCCGTCCTCCTGATCGGCGGCGACCGCGACCCGTCGCTTCCGCCGATGAGGGTGATGCATCGGAAGATCCGCGGCTCGAAGCTCGTCGTCCTCTCCCCCGCGAGCCACTTCGCGAACCGCGACCAGCCGGAGGCGTGGAACCGCGTCGTCCTCGACTTCCTCGCGAAGGTCGACAAGAAGCGGTAGCGCCCTCCCGGGTACCCGGGGGGAGCGCTACACACTACTTCTTCTTGCCGGCGTCGTGGACCTCGCCGAAGAGCGCCCAGCGCTCCCCGTCGAACCTCGCGAGCTGCTCCTGCTCGATCGGGTAGAAGTCCGTCGGACCCGTGTTGACTTTGATGCCCGGCAGGAGCAGCGGCAGCGAGAGATTCTTGATGTTCGCCGCCTGCCTCATGACGTTCTCGCGCGAGAGGTCGTTGCCGCATTGCTTGAGGACGTGCACCAGCCCCTGCGCGACCGTATACGCGTAGACGTTGAACGCGTCCTTCGTGTTGCCTTCGGGGTAGTACTTTTGCATGAACGCCAGCCAGTCCCTCATGCCCTGGTCATTCTTCCACTGCGGGTCGGTCGGGTCCTTGAGATAGAGGGCGGTGATCAGGTCCCGGGACGCCTCGAGCCCGGCGGGCTTCAGCACGACGTCGACCGAAGCGGAGACGTTGTTGAGCAGGTGCAGCGGCTTCCACCCGATGTCGTGCGATTTCTTGATCGCCTGGACGGCGAACTTCGGGATTGTCACGTTGTAGAAAACGTTGGCGCCGCTGTTCTTGAGGTTCACGATCTGCGAGTCGATCGTGGGGTCCGTCACCTCATAGGACTGCTCCAGCACGATCAGCTTGCGGCCCGCTTCGCCGAGGCCGTCCTTGAGCCCCTTGACGTAGTCCTTCCCGTAATCGTCGTTCTGGTAGAGGATGCCGATCTTCGGGTTCGGGACGTTCTTGAGGACGTACTGGGCGTAGATGTGCCCCTCGGTCTGGTAGGTCGGCTGCCAGCCCATGGTCCACGGGAAGTTCCGCGGGTCGCCCCACTTCGTGGCGCCGGTCGCCACGAACAGGTGCGGCACCTTCTGCTCGTTCAGGTACTTGTGGATCGCGCTGTTCGTCGGCGTGCCGAGCGTCTGGAACACGAACGCGACCTGGTCCTGCTCCACGAGCCGTCGGACCATCTCGACCGTCTTCGGCGGGCTGTAGCCGTCGTCGAGCGTGACGAAGTTGATCTTGCGGCCGTTGATCCCGCCTTCGTCGTTGACCTTCTTGAAGTAGGCGGTCAGGGCCTTGCCGATCGTGCCGTACGCGGAGGCCGGGCCGCTGTACGGGTTCGTGTTGCCGATCTTGATCTCGGTAGGCGTGACCCCCGGCCACTGCGCTCCAGCCGGCCCCGCGAAGAGCAGCGGCCCGAGCGCGGCGACGAGAGCGAGAGCGACAATGGTCCTGCGCGTCATGGTGCCCTCCTGTAAACGCGTTGACTACACTCTACCCCAAGCAACCGTCAACCCGTCCGACTCATCCCCGGAAGCGGGCGAGTCGGGCCCCGGCGAGCCTGAGCGCCCCCACGATGCCCCGCGGCATCGCGTACATGAAGACGATCAGGAAGATGCCATAGATGGCCCAGGGCGCGGCCTTGGAAATCTCCTGGGCCCAGTTGGGCACGAACTGGACGAACAGCCCGCCGAAGATGGCGCCCGAGATCGACGCGAGCCCGCCGATGACGATGCCGACGAGGAACGTGATCGACAGGAACACGTTGAAGGCGTCGGGCGCGACGAACGCGATAGCGAGCGCGCTCAGCGCCCCCGCCACGCCCGTGTACGCGGCGCTGACGCCGAAGGTCAGCGACTTGTAGAGCGCGCCGTTCACGCCCATCGCCTGGGCGGCGATCGGGTTGTCGCGGATCGCGACGATCGCCCGCCCCGTCCGGCCCCGCAGGAGATTCGCCCCGAGGACGAATAACAAGATCAGCACGCCGAGCGTGACGAAGTAGAGCCATTGGTCCGGGCTCAGCGTGAGACCGAGCGGCGCGCCGGGCTTCGACAGGACGATGCCCTGCGAGCCGCCCGTCCAGTGCTCGAAATACTTCAAGATTTGTGGTACGGCGAGGGCGAGCGCGAAGGTCGCGAGCGCGAGGTAGAGTCCCTCGAGGCGGAGCGCCGGAATTCCGAAGAGAAAGCCGGCGGTGAGGCAGAGGAGCCCCGCGACTGGGATCGTCCAGCCGTACGGCACGCTCCACCGGTCGATCATGATCGCGGTCGTGTAGGCGCCGAGCGCGTAGAAGGCGCCGTGGCCGAGCGAGATCTGGCCGTTGAAGCCCGTCAGGATGTTGAGGCCGAGCAGCGCGATCGCGTAGATGAAGACCTGGGTGAACTGGAACAGGCGGAAGTTGCTCAGCAGGAACGGCAGCGCGCAGGCGATCGCGATCGCCGCGAGAACGATCGCCCGCCGCCACCCCTGCCCGCGGCTCATACGCGGTGCACCGCGACCCGGCCGAACAGCCCGCTCGGCCTCACGAGCAAGACGACCAGGATCATCGCGAGCGCCACCGTCAGCTTGAGCTCGGTCCCGATGAACTTCACGTACGTCCCCACGAGGTTCTCGATCACGCCCACGAGGAGTCCCCCCAGCACCGCGCCGCCGGGGCTCGTGAAGCCCCCGAGTGTCGCGGAGGCGAAGGCGTAGATCAGGATGCCGCTCATCATGGTCGGGTCGAGGAACACGATCGGCGCGATCATCAGCCCGGCGACCGCGCCGACGAGCGCCGCGAGCCCCCACCCGAGCGCGAGCATCCAGCCGACCCGGATGCCGCAGAGGCGGCTCGACACGGGGTTCTGGGCGGCCGCCCGCATGGCGAGCCCGAGCGTGGTGTAGCGGAAGAAGACGTAGAGGAAGAGGAGCACGAGCAGTGTCACGCCGAGCGCCCCGAGATCGTGGGCGCCGAAGAAGACGTTGCCGATCGTGATCGGCTTCTCGGGAAACGGGCTCGGGAACGGCTTCTGGATGTAGGAGTAGATCCAGCCGGCGACGCTGTTGAGGATCACCAGCAGCCCGATGCAGACGATGACGATCGTGAGGACGGGCGCGTTCTCGACGGGCCGGATCACGACGCGCTCGATCACGACTCCGCAGACGAAGGCGACCGCCAGCGTGGCGAAGAAGGCCGCCCAGTAGGGCACGCCCGCGTTCAGCATCGACCAGGCAAGATAGGTGCTGAACATCGCCATCTCGCCCTGCGCGAAGTTCACCACGTCGGTCGCCTGATAGATCATGACGAGCGCAAGGGCGACACTGCCGTAGATGCCGCCCGTCGCCAGCCCCGAGACCACCTGCTGGAGGAAGATCTCCATCGGCTCAGTATCCGAGATACGAGCGTCGGATGGCGTCGTCCCGGCGGAGCTCGGCGGACGGGCCCGACACGACGACGCGGCCGGTCTCGAGGAGGTAGGCATGGTCCGCCAGGTCGAGCGCCGTCGCCACGTTCTGCTCGACGAGCAGGACGCTGACGCGCTCCTCGCGGTTGATCGCACGGACGATGCGGAAGATCTCGCGGACGACGAGCGGTGCGAGCCCGAGTGAGGGCTCGTCCAGGAGCAAGAGCCGCGGCCGCAGCATGAGCGCACGCGCGACGGCGAGCATCTGCTGCTCGCCGCCGGAGAGGCTCCCGGCGATCTGGCGCCGCCGCTCACCGAGCACCGGAAAGTAGTCGTAGATTCGCGCGAAGTCGCGCGCGAGCGCGCCCGTGTCGCGCCGCGCGTAGGCGCCGAGCCGTAGATTCTCCTCGACGGTGAGCTGCGTGAACGTCCCGCGCCCCTCCGGCACGTGGGCGATCCCCAGCCGGACGATGTCCTCGGTCGGCCGGCCGGCGATCTGCTGCGCGTCGAAGCGGATCTCGCCCGCTGTCCGGACCATGCCGCACACGGCGCGCAGCGTCGTCGTCTTACCGGCCCCGTTGGCCCCGAGGATCGTCGTGATCCCGCCGTCCTCGACGGCGAAACGGATCCCGTGCAGGACCTTCGTCCAGCCGTACTGGGCCTCGAGGCCCTCGACCTCCAGGAGCGCCATCAGCGGGCCTCCGCGCCGACGCGCTCGTCGGTGCCGAGGTAGGCGCGGATGACGTCGGGGTTCCGCTGGACGTCCGCGGGCGAGCCCTCGGCGATCTTGCGGCCGAAGTCGAGCACGACGACCTTGTCCGAGACCTGCATGACCAGCCCCATGTGGTGCTCGACGAGGAGCACGGTCACGCCGCGCGCGTCGCGGATCGCGCGCAGGAGCTTCGCGAGCGTCGCCACTTCCTCGTGGTTCAGGCCGCTCGCGGGCTCGTCCACGAGGAGGAGCCGGGGGCTCGACGCCAGCGCCCGTGCGAGCTCGACGCGCTTGAGCGTCCCGAACGGCAGACCTGCGGCAGGATGGTGGGCGATCGCGCCGAGGTCGAGGAACCCGAGGAGCTCGGCCGCCCGCACTCGGATCCGCTCCTCTTCGCGGCCGACCCACGGGAGCCGGAGCGCGTTCGAGAAGAAGTCGCTGCGCGTCTTGCTGTGGACCCCGACCATGACGTTCTGCAGCACGGTCATCGTCGGGAAGAGCGCGAGGTTCTGGAACGTCCGCCCGATGCCGAGCTCCGCGATCCGGTGCGCCGGCAGCCCGAGGATCGGACGGCCGTCGAAAAGGACGTCGCCCCGGTCGGGCGTGTAGAGGCGCGACAGGCAGTTGAAGAGCGTCGTCTTGCCGGCGCCGTTCGGGCCGATGAGGCCGACGATCTGCCCTTCGTCCACGTCGAAGGAGACCGACTCGAGCGCGATGATGCCGCCGAAGCGAACGGTGAGGTCACGAACGGTCAGGATTGGCATCAGGCGGGCGTGAAGCGCGGGATGCTGACGTCGGCGTTGACGTCTTCGAAGGTCACGCGCACCGGCATGCCGATCGCGAGCGTCGCCGGATCGCAGCCGACGAGGTTGGTCAGGACCTGCACGCCTTCCTCGAGCTCGACCCAGGCGAGGACGTACGGGAGCTCGTCCCTGAAGCCGCGCGCCTGCGTGCGGTGGGTGACCGTGAAGCTGTAGACGGTGGCCCGCCCCGAGCTCGGCAGCCACTCGAGGTCCTGGCTCCAGCAGCTCGCGCAGACGCCGCGCGGGTAGTGCTGGCGCGCGCCGCACGCGCGGCACCGCTGCACCAGGAACTGGTGGCGCTTGCACCCCTGCCAGAACGGGCGCGACTCAGGGGTGATCTCGGGGAGCGGCTTCGTGTACTCCGCCACGGCTATGCTCTCCCAAGGATCAGCGTGGCGCCCGAGTGACGGGTGCCGAGCGTGCCGCCGGTGCCGTGCACGAGGGCCACCCGACAGTCCTTTACCTGGCGGTCGCCACACTCGCCACGGAGCTGCTTGACCGCCTCGACGACGAGGAAGATCCCGCGCATGCCCGGATGGTTCGACGAGAGGCCGCCGCCGTCGGTATTGATTGGGAGGGCGCCGCCGAGCTGGAGGCGCCCGCCCTCCACGAACCGCCCGCCCTCGCCCTTCTTGCAGAAGCCGAGGTCTTCGAGCGTCATGAGCACCGTGATCGTGAACGAGTCGTAGATCATCGCCGTGTCGATGTCGTCGTGGGTCACGCCCGCCTCCGCGAAGGCGCGCGGCCCCGTCTCCGCCGCCGCCGACACCAGGTAGTCGCGGTGGCCTGCCGAGGTGTGGGCGATCGCCTCCGCGCTCGCGAGCAGCCTCACCGGGGGCGTCCTGAGGTCGCGCGCGAGGTCCGGATGCACGACCACGACGGCGCCGCCTCCGTCGGTGATGACGCAGCAGTCGAGGAGGTGGAGCGGCGAGGAGATCATCGGCGACTTCACGACGTCGTCCACGGTGATCGGCTCGCGGTAGAGCGCGACGGGGTTGAGCCCGGCGTGGCGCCGGCAGGCCACGGCGATCTCGGCGAGCTGCGCCGAGGTCGTCCCGAAGACGTGCATGTGGCGCTGGGCGACGAGCGCGTAGAGGCCGACCGTGGAGATCCCGTAGAGCCCCTCGAACTGGTCCACGTACTCGCCGGCGATCCGCTCGCGCGTGCCGACGGCGATCCCCGACGAGCGCGCGGTGGAGCCGTAGGTGATGAGCGCGACGCGGCAACGGCCCTCCGCGATCGCCGCGGCCGCGTGGTTCACGTGGGCGACGAACGACGAGCCACCGATGGTCGTCCCGTCGATGTACGTCGGGTGGAGGTTGAGGTAGTCCACCGTCGCGAGCGGTCCGACGCCGGGGTTGGTCCCGACGGTGAAATAGCCGTTCACGTCTTTCGGCGCGAGGCCGGCGTCGGCCAGCGCGGCGCGCGCCGAGAGCGCCTGGATCTCGAGCACGCTCCTGGTGGTCGTGCGCTCGGGGAACTCGTAGACGCCCGCGATCACCGCGCTCCGCACGTCAGCGGATCCTCGGCGTGCCCTTCATGAGCGCTTCTTCCGCGGTCGGCTGTGCGCGCTGAGCCCGCGCTCCCAGAGGTACTCCTTCTCGCTCATGTGCTTGCCGACCCAGCGGCCGAGGACGAAGAACGCGTCGCTCAGCCGGTTGACGTAACGCAGCGCCCACTCGTTGACCGGCTCGACGCGCGTGAGCTTCAAGACCTCGCGCTCCGCGCGGCGGCAGACGGTGCGCGCCTGGTGGAGGAACGCGTTGATTCGGCCGCCGCCGGGGAGCGTGAACGACTTGAGCGGCTCGAGGTCCTTCTGGCAGTGGTCCATGAGACGCTCGAGCGCCGTGACCTGCGCCTCGCCCACCTTGAACATCCCCTCGTACTCCGCCTCCGGCGGCGTGGCCAGCTCACTGCCGAGGTCGAACAGCTCGTTCTGGATCCTCCGTAGCACCTCGTCGAGCCAGCGGTGGTGCTCGCCCTCGCCCAGGCGCTCCTCGTTGAACGTGCGGACGATGCCCACGATCGCGTTCAGCTCGTCGACCGTCCCATAGGCCACGATGCGCGGCGAGTCCTTGGGAACGCGCTTGCCGCCCACCAGCGCGGTCTCGCCCTTGTCGCCCAGGCGCGTGTAGACACGCGTGATGCTGATCGTCATGGCTGACCTCCGCTGCGGTATTCTACTCGACGTGAAGACCCGCGCGCGCGCGGTGCTCGCCACCGCCTCCGGCACCCACTTCGTCCACGACGGCTTCTCCGACATCCTCTACGTGCTCCTGCCGGTCTGGGCCCAGGAGTTCCGCCTCAACCTCGCCCAGGTCGGTCTGATTCGCACGGCGTACACCGCCGCGATGGCGTCGTTCCAGATCCCTGCTGGGCTTCTCGCCGAGCGCTGGGGCGAGCGCCGGCTGCTCGCGGCGGGCACGGCGCTGACGGCGTGCGGATTCATCGCCGCGGGCGCGTGGGCCGGGGGCTTCGCCTCCCTGCTGGTCCTCCTCCTGATCGCCGGGCTCGGCTCAGGCGTGCAGCACCCGCTCTCGTCGTCGCTCGTCTCGAAGGCGTACGAGACCGGCGCCCGGCGAGCGGCGCTGGGCACCTACAACTTCTCCGGCGATCTCGGCAAGGTCGCCGTGCCCGCGGCCGTCGCATTCGCCGCGACGGTCGTCGGCTGGCGCGCGGCGGCCGCCGGCTACGGCGTCTTCGGGCTCGCCGCGGCGCTCGCCATCGTCCTCCTCCTGGCGCGGCTCGCGACCGGCGGCGCGTCGGAGCCCGTGCCGCGCGCGCCAGGATACGCGGCGAACGGCTGGGGCATTCGCGACGCGCGCGGCTTCCAGGCGCTCTCCGCCATCGGCATGATCGACAATGCGACCCGCACGGGCCTGCTGACCTTCCTACCCTTTGCGCTCATCGCCAAGGGCTCAACGGTGGCGGGCGTCGGGTCGGCGCTCGCGCTCCTCTTCGCCGGCGGCGCCATCGGCAAGTTCGTCTGCGGGCTCGTCGCCGAGAAGGTCGGCGTCATCCGCACGGTCGTGCTGACGGAAGCGGCGACCGCCGGTGGCATCGCCCTGGTCGTCGTGGTACCGCTCCCCGTCGTCCTCGCGATGCTGCTCCCGCTCGGGATCGCGCTGAACGGCACGTCGTCGGTTCTCTACGCGACCGTCGCGGACCTCGTCACCGTGGACCGGCGCTCGCGCGCGTACGGGCTCTACTACACGCTCTCGGTCGGCGCCTCGTCGTCCGCGCCGACCGTGTACGGGCTCCTCGGCGACGCGGTCGGCGTGGGACCGACCCTCATGGTCGTCGCGCTCGTCGTGCTGGTGACGATCCCGCTCTGCCTGGCGCTCCGCGCCTCGGTCGCCGAGCCCGCGCGCGCCTGATCGAGGTCGGGGGGAGCGAGCGCCGCTCCCCCCGACACCCCCCACCGGTTACCCGCGGCGACCTCGCGAAGGAACCGGTTGCGCCGGCAACGCCGGCGCTCGAACGTCAGCAGAGGGCGAGCTCCATGAAGAGCGCCCCCGGCACGGGGTTCGTGGTGTACGGCGCGATCTCGACGAAGCCGAGCGCCCGGTAGAGCGCGATCGCCTCCTGCATGGACGGGAGCGTGTCGAGCCGCATGCGCGCGTAGCCGATCGAGCGCGCCTCGGCGACGACGCGCTCCGCGAGTCGGCGGCCCGCCCGCCGCCCGCGGAACTCGGGGCGCACGTAGAGGCGCTTCATCTCGCACGCGGAGTCGTCGAGCGGTCGCAGCGCCACGCAGCCGGCCAGGGCGCCGCTGTCCGTGGCGAGCAGGAGCCGCCCACGCGGCGGCGCGTAAGCGCCCGGCAAGCTCACGAGCTCCTGCTCGAACCCCTGGAAGCACAGGTCGATGCCGAGCGAGCTCGCGTACTCGCGGAAGAGCGCGCGCGCCTCGGCGACCTGCCCCGGGGTGACCGCCTGGACGATTTCCATTTCCCGCTATGAGAGTCGTCGCGCGACGCGCTACGTCAGGTAGAAGGGACGCGCCGCCTCGCGCCGGTAGGGATAGCGCGCGATGACGCCAGGGTCGGGATCGGCGCCGAGCCCGGGTTGCTCGGGGACGGTGAAGGCGCCGCCGCTGTAGCGGATCGGCTCGGCGAGGATCGGCGCCGCGAGCTGACCCGGCGGGAACTCGACGTAGGGGACGCCGGGCGTGGACGCGACGACGTGGAGCGTCGCCGCAAGCCCCGGGCCGTAGTAGTAGGAGTGCGGCACGAACGTGACGCCGGTCGCGGCGGCGAGCGCGGCGATCTTCTTCATCTCGAGGATCCCGCCGACTTTCGTCACGCTCGGCTGCACGATGTCCGCCGCCCCCGCGTCGATGATCGCCCGGATCCCGAAGACCGTCGCCTCGTTCTCGCCGCAGGCGAGCGGGATCCGGAGCGCCGAGCGCACGCGCGCGAGACCCGGATAGTCCTCGGGGGGCCACACGGGCTCCTCGAGCCAGCGGAGGTCGAAGCGCACGAGCCGTCGGCCGATGCGGATCGCCTCCTCCACGGTCCACGGGCAGTTCGTGTCGAGCATGAGCTCGATCCGGTCGCCGGCGACCTCCCGTGCCGCGGCCACGGACTCGACGTCGACCTGGTGGAGCTTGATCGCGGTGTACCCGAGGACGAGCGCCGCCGAAACGGCCTGCCGGACGTGCGTGGGCGTCTCGTACCGGAGGAGGCTCGCGTAGACGCGGGCGCGCGACTGGCATAGCCCGCCCAGGAGCTGGTAGACGGGCACACCGCGCGCCTTGCCGCAAAGATCCCACAGCGCCAGCTCCACACCACTCACCGCCATCATCGCGAGCCCACGCCGCCCCCAGATCATGAGGGCCTTGTGCATGCGGTCCGCGAGCGGCTCGATCTGCGTCGGGTCCTGGCCGAGCACAATCGGCGCGAGCGCCTCCTCGACGACGCTCGTGACGGCGAGGGTCGCGCCGTAGGCGAAGCACTCGCCCCAACCGGTCAGTCCCTCGTCCGTGGTGAGACGCACCAGGATCTGCCGGCCCGCCCCTGCCGTCCACGGAGACGGCGGCGTGCCCTCACGCAGCGGGACGGCGAGCGGGATCGCATCGACGCCGGTGATTTTCACGCGAGGTCTCCGAGCCCCATCAGCGTCCTCCGAATGCCGGCGCGACCTCGCCGAGGAAGCGCTTGAACTGGCCCTGCTGGTCCCAGGAGGCGAGGCGGAGCGCCATGTGGCCGACACCCGCGTCGAAGTACGCGCGGAGCTCGGCGATGCATTGGCCCGGGCTCCCGGCGATGGTCCACTGCTCGACGAACTCTCGTGTGAACTTCGCGGTGTAGTAGGTGTCGAGGAACGCCTTCGACTCCTCGAGGGCCCGCTCGCGGTCCTCGTTGATGTTGATGTTGTGGTAGAGCGCGCTCCCGAGCTTCGTGGGGTCGCGCCCCTCCTCCCGCGCCATCGCTCTGACTCGCGCGAGCTGCGTCCGAAACTCCGCCGGCGAGAGTTTGTTCGTCATCCAGCCGTCGGCGTAGCGGGCGACGCGGCGATAGGCGCGCTCCACTGCGACCTCCGAGGCGCTGGCGCCGCCCTTCCAGGTGAGGCCCGTAGGGTTCGACGCGATCCAGATGGGGCACGGGCTCTGCACCGGCCGCGGCTGGAGCGTGACGTCCTTGAACGCGTAGAAGCCGCCGTGGTGCGACGCGTTCGCCTCGTGGAAGAGCTTGCGGAGGATGACGATGCCCTCTTCGAGGCGCCCCACCCGCTCGCTCGAGCGGACGCCCATCACGGCGTGCTCGGCCGCCTGCGCGGCGCTCGCCTCGCTCGGCCCGCCGATGCAGACCACGAGCCAGGCGCGCCCGTTCGACAGCACGTCGAGGCTCGCCCACTGCTGGGCGAAGAGCACCGGGTGGCGGTGGACGAACGTCGCGAGACACCCGACACCGAGCCTGAGCCCGCCCGTCACCCCCGCGAGGGCCGAGAGGAGCGTGACGGACTCCAGACGCGGCTTGGCGAGGAGGCTGTCGCCTACCCAGACGGCGTCGAAGACGCCGGCACGCTCGGCCTCGACGGTAAGATCGAGAAGCGCGCGCGCCTTGATCGCGCCGAGGACGACAGCGCGGTTCGCCAGGATCAGCCCGAAGGAGTGAGCCACGGCCTATCTCCCCGTATACTTCGGCGGTCGCTTCTCGAGGAACGCGGTCACGCCCTCGGCGTAGTCGTGCGTGGACCGGAGCCACGCGTATGCCTTGCGCTCTAGCTCGAGCGCGGTCTCAAGGGGCGCCTCAGCCCCTCGGTTCAAGACCAGCTTCAGCGTGCGGAGCGCGAGCGGCGGCCGCTCGGCGAGCTCGGCCGCGAGCGCGGCCACGGCCTCGTCCAGCCCGTCGTTCGGCACGGCCTGGGTGATGAGCCCCCACGCCTCCGCTTCGGCGGCCGAGATGCGCCGGCCCGTCAGCATGAGCAGCTTCGCGCGCGTCATCCCCACGAGCCGCAGCGTGCGCTGCGTGCCGCCGCTCCCCGGGATCATGCCGAGCCTCACCTCGGGAAATGAAAACTCCGACCGCCGCGTGGCGATACGAAAATCGCACGCGACCGCCAGCTCGAGGCCGGCCCCCATCGTATACCCGTCGATGGCCGCGATCACCGGCTTGCGACAGCGCTCCGCCGAGGTCAGCGTGTCTCCCCACAGCTCGAGATCGGCCGGCGCCAGCGTGAGGAATTCGGACACGTCGCCGCCCGCACTGAAGGCCTTGCCGCCCGCGCCGCGGACGACGACGGCGCGCACCGCCGCGTCGGCGTCGAGGCCGGCGAAGATCCCGGGGAACTCGTTGCGCATGGCGACCGTCATCGTGTTCATCTTCGCCTGGCGGTCGATCCAGATCGTGGCCACAGCGCCTGTCCGCTCCACTCTCAGAAAGCCGCTCATGGCTGAGCCTCCGTCACGGGACCAGCAGCACCTTGCCCTTGTTCTTCCGGTCGAGCACGTACTGCACGGCCGCGCGCGCGTTCTCGAGGGGAAACGCGCGATCGATCACCGGTTTGAGACGGCCCTCCGTGACGTAGTCGAGGATCGTGCGGAGCTCGAGGATCGAGCCCAGGTTGGTCCCCACGACCCTGAGGTTCTTCGAGTAGACGTGACGGAGGTCCAGGCGCCCCCAGTGGGTGTCGTGCGAGCCGATCGTCAGAAGCGTGCCGAGACGGGTGAGTGCCAGGATCGATTTCTCGAAGGTCTCGCCGCCGACGTGCTCGACGACGACATCCACGCCGCGTTTGTTCGTCCACGTCCTGACTGCTTCGACGAAGTCGTGAGTGCGGTAGTTGACCACGCGCTCGGCGCCGAGCGACCTCGCGAACTCGGTCTTGTCGTCGCTGCCAACGGTGGTGATGACACGCGCGCCCACGAGGCGGGCGATCTGGATCGCGGCGCTCCCGACGCCGCTCCCCGCCGCCTGAACCAGCACCGTCTGGCCGGGCTTGAGCTCCGCCTTCGCAACCAGCGCGTGCCACGCGGTGAGCATCGCCATCGGCAGCGCGGCGCCCGCCTCGAAGGAGATCGCCTCGGGCAGCGGGAGGATGTTCGCGGCGGGCGCCTTCACGAGCTCGGCGTAGCCGCCGTCCCTGTGCGCGCCGAGGTAGCCGTAACTCACGCAGACAGTCCGCTCGCCACGCACGCAGTATTCGCACCTCCCGCAGGCGAAGCCGGGGAAGATGATCGCGCGCTGGCCCCGCGCGAGCCCCCGCACCGCCGCGCCCACGGTCTCGATCGTGCCGGTCACCTCGCAGCCGTTGACGTGGGGCAGGCCCTCGGGCGGCGGGAAGCGCCCGTCGAGCAGGAGCATGTCCACGTGGTTGAGCCCGCACGCCCCGACGCGCACGACGACGTCGTCGGGCCCGGGGACCGGATCGCGGTAGTCGTCGTAGAGGACCTTCTCCGCGCCGCCGTGCTCCTTGAAGAACGCCGCCTTCACCGAAGCCTCCTTAAGCCGATTGGCGCCCTCCTTGTAACACGACTTGAGCGAGGTTGGACAGGCGCGGTAACAGATGAATGAATAAAGGATTACGTTGTATGTCGCCTAGTCGCCCGGA
>Ga0209803_1000187_pt1 | contig 39390 bp, 34 predicted proteins | sample GraSoiAngelo_138_FD_185895 | JGI IMG/M metagenome (GOLD analysis project Ga0209803, IMG submission 185895) | Grasslands soil microbial communities from the Angelo Coastal Reserve, California, USA - 14_0929_09_40cm (SPAdes) (version 2) | ecosystem: Environmental > Terrestrial > Soil > Grasslands ...
CGAGCAGGTCCTTCTGCGCGGTCGCTTTCTCCAGCATGCCTCGGGCGGCCGTGAGGAAGGTCTGGTTACTGGCGCCGGTGCGGTCAGGGGACCCGCAGCGTCAGGGCCAACATCACCCCGGGAGTGCCGCGCACGGCGCTGACACTCACGCGGCTCAGCGGAACACTTTCCCACCGCTCGGAGTGCGTCAGGGCGCCGATCACGAGTCCGGGAATGCTGAGGGCCAGAGCGCCCACGACTGCGCCAGCCCCTGGACCCGGGCAGAGAAACGATTCCCCGCAGGCCGCTCCTCCGATCGCGCCGCCGGCCGCGCCGACCCCCAGCCCCACGAGAAGGCCGGTAAGCACGTTCGAATGCCGACCGCGACTCGCTTCGAGCCGCTGGATGGCCGTGAACGGAATGGCGAGGGGCGCCGGCCTGTCCTCCACCTCCAGCCACAGCGTATCCGCCCCTCGCGAAACGATGGTGCCGGTGAGCGAGGCCTTGCTTACCACCGGTGCCACGACACGCACGCGGTCACCGGGCGCAGTGGTGGGTTCGGCCTGGGCGGTGAGTCTCAAGGGGATGACGACCAATGTGCAAAGCAACGAGCGGGCGGTGCGCATGCGTGCTCCTGTGAGAGGCATCGGCCAGATTACCGCAAGGGGGTCAAGTGGTGGTAAAGCGCAGGTAAGTACGGCGGCGCGTGGTTCGTGAACGGCATCCAAGCAAAGCGCACGCTTACGTACCTCGTGAAATAGAGGGAAGACCCGGCATCGCCGTACGAGCCTGCGCGTCGATGGTCGCGCTCCCCGTGGCGTCCGCGATGAACGTCGCGGGCGCAGTGGTCAGCCTGGAGAACACCCATCGGTCGGGCTCGCCCTCCGCGACTACTTCAGTCGGTTGGACGAGAGCCGACCGCTCACTCCAGCGGAGCTGGCCAACCTCTCCCGCCTGCTCGTGCGCTTCATCGCCGCCAGCGAAGCCCTGCTCGACTACGCCCGGCGCCTGACGGCACGGCCCAGCCCTAACTAGCGCCGAGCCGAGGAACGCCCCGCCACGTCGTAACCTACGCCGTGCACCAGTTTCGGAAGCCAGCGCGTAGATTCAAGCTACGATGCCGACGCTCATGGGGATTTCCGTTCGGATGGCGCTGCTCATTCTCACTTTCGTCCGCCCGATGTCACTTCATCCAAGACCGGCATGTCTGTAAGGCCACGAGTCCTAAAGGTCCTGTGGGCAAGGGCAGGCGGCGTCTGCTCATTTCCTGGCTGCGGCCTTGAGCTGGCCTTCGACGCCAACATTCTCCTTGGTGAGAACGCGCACATCGTCGCGCAGAGTAAAGAAGGTCCGCGAGGCGAGTACGAGCCGCCCGGAGGTGACCTCGACGGTTACGAGAATCTGATTCTCGTGTGCGACGTCCATCAAAAGGTGGTCGATTCGCAGCCCGCTACGTACACCGTAGCGAAGCTGTTGCGGGGCCACATGCCTGACGCCGTCCTAGAGATCGTCGAACCGGACGGAAGGTAGTCCGCAACCCAGGTTCCGACAGAAGAAGAGCGGTTCGACAGTCGAGGCTTCATTGTCGAGCAGGTCAACAACACCTATCAGCTCGTGGTCGGTGATCCTGGGACCGACGAGGACGCGCCCGTGCCCAACATGACGCGAAGTCTGACACGGACCCGCCGGAGATCCTGCCCCCACGGGACGTTTAAGGTGCGAGGTCTAGAGGGGCCTAAAACCCTGAGGTGGCGTGCGACGTTCCGATCTTGCGCGCCGCTGGCCACCAGATCGGCGATCTGTGTCGCGACGGCGCTCGACGTGAACGGCGATCACGACACGTCGCCGGTCGCGGGTCATGCGGCGGCCGAGATCTCGCCGCCTATCCGAACGGCGTCGACTAGGCCGGTCCCCCTGCATTAGCTCGGTGGTCATGTCGTAGTCTCGCTGGCACGCATCTCCGGGGCCACTTCGGCGTGCCGAATCGACCACCGTATCGCCTTGCTGGAACTGGAGATGCCGTCCGACCCAACTCACGGGTCAGACGACGTGCCCGAGCTCTGTTGTGGCAGGGTCAACGAGTGAGGCAGGGGTGCCTCACACGACGATAGGACAGTGCGGCTCGATTGCCTACGGGTTTGGGCGGGTCTGCACAATCTCTAGAGAGCGGCGCTGGACGATCACTGCGTGGTTCCGCACCACGACGACCGTTTCCTCTGAACCGGCGCTAAGAACGCGGTACCACGTGCCAAAGCGGAGCGGCCCCGGGACATCGACCACTAAGCGAGCCCACCGTTCCCCCTGCCCTGCACCCAGACTCACTGGACGCCTCAGCCCAACCTCAAGGGAAACCGCACGTTCTGTACATGCAAGGGTACCGGGTCGTCCTCCGATTGGCAAGATTGGTCTCAGGCTAAGTCCGGACGACCTGCTGTAAGTCCCGACGACCTGCTCTACCTCTACCTCGCCGCGAAGAAAGTGCACAGGGCCGCGGTCCGCTCGCCGCACTCAAAGTCTCGATAGCCCGGTGGTACCAGGACCTCGGGCCGAGCAGCTCAACGCGTGCTCGACCGACCTAGGGCAACCGTGCGGCACCCCGAGCGTCGTAAGTCGTTGTACAACATTGCAGAGCGGTCACCGGACAAGTGGAGAATCCAGCACACCAGCACCTTCTGGAACATCAGGAGCTGATCACGAGGGCCCCGGTCCATGCGACGAGGTCCGCGGTCTCTCGTAAGCGCTGCCCCCGGGCGGTTAGGTCACCAACCGCAACTCTACGCGGTAGCGTACCGAGTCCAGCAGACTCGTGGTGGCGTTAAGTCCCTGATACGCGCGCCGCCAACCCGACCGGTCTCCGTTTGCAGCTATCCCTTCCAGGATGTCGGATAACCGCTGCGCGTTCGCATGAAGCTTCTCTACTTCCGTCTCGAAGACGTCAAGCGACTCCACAGGCTCCCTCCCGGCTTGATCGGTCGATTGTCGGTTCATTGTCCTAGGATGGTCGAGCAACGGTTTGCGTCACGGACAGGCGTGGCGCATCTTGGACCGTGCATGTTGGGGCATTACCGCCGGCCGCCCGCCGCCCTGTGTTGAGGGCGCACTGACAGCCCTGCCGAGGCGTCGGTGCAACACCAACAGGTTAGCACCGCGCCATGAGCCACGCGCCGTCCATCGACCGGTTCGTCCCGGAACTGAGACACGCCATCTTGGAGTGCGACGGCACGCTCGGCGGTGTGAAGGTCCTGCTTGAAGCGGCCCTCCGCGTGGCGCTCGACGGGCACGGCACGCCGTAGGGGGTGCGTGTGGCCCACGCCGACCACGTCGAGCTCACGGCCGACTTCCTCGATTGGGGAGTGCTCGGTCTCGCACGGGCAGGGGTCGGGGTGTGGGAGGCGCGGGTCGCTATTCCGCCGGGGAGCCATCGGGTCAGCATTCGAATTGACGGCGGGCCGTGGATCGTCCCGCCGGGTCCTGCCTCCGGCCGCCGACGACTTCACCGGGGCAGCAGGTCTGCTCCGCGTGGAATAGGGGGCGAACGTAATGCGGGAGCATGACCGCATGCTCCCGCATTAGGACTTCTTATCACTCTACTCCCAATCCCGTCGCGGCCCCTTCTTGGGCCGGAACTCCTCGTCCTCGTCGTCGTCGAACTCGTCGTCCAGGTCGTCGTACTCGTCGAGATCGTCCAGATCCTCCTCATCAAGCTCGTCCTCATCCAGCTCGTCGTCGAAGTCTTCGTCCAGGTCCTTGTCTTCCTCGAAGTCTCCGAACTCCTCTTCGTCGAGACCGCCGCTACGACGCTTGAGCGACCAGTCCGACGTCTCACGCGACAACATTGTCACCCCCAGCTGACGTTGTGGTTGGTGAACGAGCTACCCGACGCCGCCCTCTACGACTCCTCGGCTGACCGCGCGTTTCGCGCCAGCTTGCGACGCTCTGTGGCGCCCAGTGCGCGCTTGCGCAGCCGGATGGACGACGGCGTCACCTCGATCAACTCGTCGTCCTCGATGTATTCGAGCGCCAGCTCGAGCGTCACGTGCCGCGGCGGCTCCAGGATGATCATCTCGTCCGACGCGGTCGTCCGCATGTTCGTGAGCTTCTTCTCCTTCGCAGGATTCACGTCGATGTCCCCGACCCGCGCGTTCTCCCCCACGATCATCCCCTCGTACACCGGGTCGCCCGGCCGCACGAACATGGTCCCGCGCTCCTGCAGGTTGAAGAGCGCGTAGCCCACCGCCACGCCCTCCCGATCCGCCACCAGCACACCCCGGCTCCGCCCCGACAGCGGCCCCGCCCACGGACCGTAGTCGAAAAACCGGTGGTGCATGATCCCCGTTCCCCGGGTATCCGTCAAAAACTCCGATCGGTACCCCAGCAGCCCCCGGGCGGGGATCTTGAAGCGCATGCGGACCGTGCCCACGCCCGGGTTCCGCATGTCCAAGAGCTCGCCCCGGCGCGGGCCGAGCTTCTCCATCACCACGCCCAGGTACCCCTCCGGGGCGTCGATCATCAGCTCCTCGTACGGCTCGAGGCGCTCCCCGTTCGGCCCCTCCCGGGGGATGATCCGCGGCCGGCTCACCTGAAACTCAAACCCCTCGCGCCGCATCGTCTCCATCAGGATGCCCAGGTGCAGCTCCCCCCGGCCCGAGACCGTGAACGTCTGAGGATCGTCCGTCTCCTCGACCCGGAGGGCGACGTTCTTCTCGAGCTCCCGAAACAGCCGCTCGCGCAGCTGGCGGCCGGTGACGAACTTGCCCTCGCGCCCCGCGAACGGCGAGTCGTTCACCTTGAAGTCCACGGAGATCGTGGGCTCTTCCACCGCGATGCCGGCCAGCCGTTCCAGGTAATCCGGCGCCGTCACCGTCTTCCCGATCTCCACCCCCGCGAGGCCGGCCAGGGCCACGATGTCTCCGGCGGACGCCTCCTGCACCTCCACCCGCTCCAACCCATCGAACGAGAACAGCTTCACCACGCGGGCCTGCTCGTACGTGCCGTCACCCACAGGACCAGGCTCGCCCAGGGGAAGTAACGCCACCGTCTCCCCCACCCGCACCCGGCCCCGCTCGATCCGCCCGATCGCGATCCGCCCCAGATATGAGGAATAGTCGAGCGTCGAGACCAGCATCTGGAACGGCCCACTTGGGTCCGCCGTCGGAGCCGGGATGGTGTCCAGGATGGTCTGGAACAGGGGCTTGAGGTCCGTCCCGGGGACCTTGAGATCGAAGGTCGCCGTGCCCGCCCGGCTCGATGTATAGAGGAAAGGGCAGTTGAACTGCTCGGGCGTCGCCTCGAGGTCCAGGAACAGCTCCAGCACCTCGTCGTGCACGCGCAGCGGCTCCGCGTCCTGGCGGTCGATCTTGTTCACCAGCACGATCGGCCGCAGTCCCAACGCCAATGCCTTGCCGGCCACGAACTTGGTCTGCGGCATCGGCCCTTCGGCCGCGTCTACCAACAGCAGGAACCCGTCCACCATTCGGAGAATGCGCTCCACCTCGCCACCGAAGTCGGCGTGGCCCGGCGTGTCCACGATGTTGACCTTGGTATCGCCCCAGCGCACCGCCGTGTTTTTCGACAGGATCGTGATGCCCCGCTCGCGCTCGAGCGGGTTCGAGTCCATCACGCGCTCGCCCACCTGCTGGTTGGCGCGAAACACCCCCGCCTGGCGGAGCATCTGGTCAACCAATGTGGTCTTCCCATGGTCGACGTGCGCGATGATGGCGATGTTCCGGATCTGCAAGGGGGTAGGTCCTAACGGTGGCTATATGAGCGGTGCAATCTGTGAGGGCCGCAGTATAGGAGGGACACTCGGAAAAGACAAGGCAATCCATCACCAAAAGGGCGGCAACAAGCGGCAACAGCAGCAAGGGCGGCAGGGGCGGCACGACCATTGCCGCCTATTGCCGCCTGGGCCGCTCGTTATTCGCAGGTCGGATCCCGCTCCATCTGGACCGTCACATGTCCGATCCCCAGGGTCCCGAGCCGGGCCTGCACGGCCTCGAGCACCCGCTGATTATCCGCCGGGTTCTGCACCACGAGGTGCCCGCTCATCGCGATCACGCCGCTCGTCACGGTCCACACGTGCAGGTCGTGGACGGACGCCACGCCCGGGATGGAGGCGATGCAGTCGTGCACGTCCGACAGGGCGATGTGCGCGGGCGCCGCCTCGAGCAGCACGTCGGTGCTCTCCTTCACCAGCCGCCACGCGCTCCCGAGGATCAGGAGCGAGATCAGGAGTGAAATAAGCGGATCCACCCGGACCCACCCGGTGGCGAGGATGATCACGCCCGCCGCTACGGCGCCGACCGAGCCCAGAAGATCGCTCAGGATGTGGAGATAGGCGCCACGTTGGTTGAGGGAGTGGTCGTGCCCGCGGTGCAGGATCGCGGCGCCCGCCGCATTGGCCACGAGCCCCACGCCCGCGATCGTGAGCAAGAGCACGCCGTCTACCGGCGCCGGCGTGCGCAACCGGTGAAACGCCTCGACGGCCACGCCGAGGGAGATGACGATCAGCGCGGCGCCGTTGACGAGCGCCGCGAGGATTTCGAGGCGCATCAGCCCGAAGGTCCGCTCCGCGGTCACGGGCCGTTGCGCGAGCGACGCGACCACCAGCGAGAGACCGAGCGCCCCCACGTCCGCCAGCATGTGACCCGCGTCGGCGAGGAGCGCCAGCGAGTGCGCCAGCCAGCCGCCCAGCACCTCAGCGACCATGACGCCTGCCGTGATCGCGAGCACCGTCTGAAGCCGCCGCCGGCTCTCGGCACGGAACGGTGCCCGATGCGTACACTGGACGTCGATTGGCAGCGTGGCGCTCACCGGTTTCTCATCCTCCTCGTCACATAATAACGTGCCCGTTCCGCCACCGGGCAACACGCCCTATGTTCCCGCCTCTATGCCCGATCCCGCCTCGGAATCGCTGGGTTTCCGCCTGTTGGCCGTCGTGATGCTCGTGTTGGCGAACGCGTTCTTCGTCGCCGCGGAGTTCGCGCTCGTCGCCGCCCGCCGCACCCGCATCGAGGCGATGGTCCGGCGCGGCGACCGCCGGGCGCGTACGGTGCAGGCCGCGCTGCAGGATCTCTATCGGCAGCTCTCCGCCGCGCAGCTCGGCATCACGGTCGCGTCGATCCTGCTCGGCTACGTGGCGGAGGACACGGTCGCGCACCTGTTCCGCGACTGGTTCGCCGCCCTGCCATCGGCGCTCCAGTTTCTCACCCGCGGCGGCGTGGCGTCGACGGTGGCGGTGGCCGTCGTCTCGTTCCTCCACGTGGTGTTCGGCGAGCAGGCGCCCAAGGCCTGGGCGATCACTCACCCCGAGCGGACCAGCCGCTGGATCGCCGCGCCACTCATCTTCTTCTCGTGGATCACTCGTCCGTTCACGGACCTCCTCAACTGGAGCGCCCATCGCGTGGTCCGCTTCCTCGGCCTGAGAGGCACCACCGCCGAGCTCGAGCGGATTCACTCCCCGGAAGAGATCCGCATGCTGGTCAAGCAGAGCCAGGAGCGCGGTAAGCTCGACGCGGACGACGCCCTCCTGCTCCAGGGGGTGTTTGAGTTCAGCGAGAAGTCGGCGCGCGAGGTGATGACGCCGCGCACCGAGATGGTGGCGCTGCCGGCGGACCTGACCCTCGAGGAGGCCGCCGATCAGGTGGCGGTCGCCGGCCGCTCGCGCTATCCCGTCTACGGGGAATCCCTGGACGACATCCTGGGCGTCGTGCACGCGAAGGACATCCTGGCCGGGCTGCGCTCGCTGAAGGGAGGCGGCCTGCGCGCGGTGCTCCGCCCGGCCATGTTCGTTCCGGGCACGCGCGAAGTGGAGGACGTGCTCGCCGACATGAAGCGGCAGAAGATTCACCTCGCCATCGTGCTCGACGAGTTCGGCGGCACCGCCGGGCTCGTGACCATGGAGGACCTGCTCGAGGAGATCGTCGGCCAGATCTACGACGAGTACGACCGGCCGAGTGGCGATTCGCGCGCCACACCGCCCGCGGGCACGGCGCCGGTCATCACGGGCTCGACCCCGATCCGCGAGGTCAACGTCGCGTTCGGGCTGGAGCTGGACGAGCAAGACTACACGACCATCGGTGGCTTCCTGTTCGGCGCCCTGGGCCGGCTGCCCAAGCCGGGCGATCAGGTGGCCGTGAAGGGCGCTCTATTCGAGATTGTGGAGATGGAGGGGCGCCGGGTCGGTGCCGTACGGGTCGTCCGGCGCGCGCCGACCGGTAGCGAGGCCTAGCGGCGGACGCGCCGGGCCAGGTCGGCGGCGAGCTCGAGGGCCGCGCGCATCGAGCTCGGGTCGGCCACGCCGCGGCCAGCGATATCGAAGGCCGTTCCGTGGTCCGGGGCCACCCGCGGGAACGGCAATCCCAACGTCACGTTCACGCCTTTGCCGAACCCCGCCACCTTCACGGCCGTCATGCCGACGTCGTGGTACGGCGTGATCACGGCGTCGAATTCGCCTCTCAAGGCGCGCACGAACACCGTGTCCGCTGGCACGGGACCCACGGCGCCAAGCGTCCGGGCCGCGGGCGCCAGCACGCGCTCGTCCTCGTCGCCGAACAGGCCCGATTCGCCGGCATGCGGATTCAGGGCGCACACGGCGAGCCGGGGCGAGGGCGTCCCCCACCAGTCACGCAGGGCGCGCTCGGCCAGCCGACCGCAGCACACCACCCGCTCCGTCGTGACCTGCGCGGGGACCTCCTTGAGCGGGATGTGCGTGGTGACGAGTACCACACGCAGCGACCCGGTCGCGAGCATCATCGCGACCTCTACGTCGCCGGCCAGATGGGACAGGAGCTCGGTGAGCCCGGGATAACGGAAGCCGGCGAGGTGCAGCGCGTGCTTCTCGACCGGTCCGGTGACGATGGCGTCGACCTCGCCCGCCAGCGCCAGTCGAACCGCTTCGCTCACCGCCTCGCCTGCGATCCGTCCTGCGGCCTCGGGAGACAGTGCTGCATCGGAAGGTACCGCTCCCCGTTCCCCGCTCCCGACCAGCACGACCTCAGCGTCCAGCGCACCGAGCGCCAGCGCCTTTTGGATCACTTCCGGCCCGATTCCGCGCGGGTCGCCCAGCGTGACCGCGAGCCGGGGAGGGGACCGGCGCGCCATACGACTAGAAGCGAACGTCGACGTAGGTCATGCGGCGGAGCAAGTCCAAGTAATGCTTGATCGCGAGCTGCTGGCCCAGGGCGTCCTTGATCCGGTCTTTCACCTCGTCGAACGACAACTCGCCTTCGGGGAGGCGCTTCGTCAGTTCGAACACCACGAATCGTGGCCGGGACGTCCCCGCCCCGACCTCAAACACCGGCTTCAGCCCCGGCGTGCTGTCGTTGCCGATCGCACTCACATAATCGGGTGGCAGCTGGGACACGGGGAGCGCGTCCGCCAGCTTCGGCTCGTTGGGGTCCGCGTAGCGGCGTGCTAGGGAATCGAACGCCGCGCCATGCATCAAGGCGTCGTGGACCGAGTCGGCCTTGGTTTTCGCGATGGCGATCTGCGCCGGTGAGATGGTCGGCTGGATGAGAATATGGCGGGCGAGGATCTCCGCCGGCTGGGCGCGCTCCACCTGAATGATGTGGAACCCGAACTCGGTCCGCACCACGTCCGAGATGGTTCCCGGCTTGAGCCGGAACGCGACGTCTTCGAACTGCTTCACCATCACACCGCGACGGAACCACCCGAGCTCGCCGCCTTGCTCTCGCGAGGCGCTGTCGGCGGAGAATTTCTTGGCGACCTCCGGGAAGCTCGCGCCCCGCCGCAACACGACGACCAACGACTCCGCGAGCTGCAGCGCGCGGACGTCCGCCGCCGAGTCGGGCTTCGGCACGATCACGATCTGGCGGAACGAAATCGCCGCCGGCCGCTTGGGCTGCTGCGCCCGATTCGCTTCCCAGAACTGCCGCATCTCGGCGTCGGTGGGCGGGATCGGGCGCAGCTTCCCCTTCTGCTTCAAGTCCTCGATCAACCGCTGCTGCAGGATGGAGCGGCGCTGCTGGTCCGCGAGCCAGCGGCGCCACTCCTCCTCCGACACGAAGCCGGCCGCCCGCAGCTGAGCCTTGAACTCCGTGATCGACGTGAATTGCTTCCGGACGTTCTGCACCGTCTGCTCGACCGCATCCTGCACTTCCTGCTCGGTCACCTTGATGGTCGTGTCGCGCTCCGCCTGCTGCACGATTAGCTCCTCGTCGACCATCTGCGAAAGGATCTGCCGGCGCGCCGCGTCACGGCCGGCCGAGTCTTCCGGCATCTTTGCTCCCTGCGACTGCGCCAGCACCAGCTGCTCCTCGACCTGCGACGCGAGGATCGGCTTCGTACCCACGACGGCCACGATCCGGTCCACGGGGCGGTCGGTCGCGGCCCGTCCCTGTGCGGCCGCGAGGGGTCCGACGAGGGCGGCGAGCCCCGACCAGACGATCGGCAGCGCGAGGGCGCGCATTTACGGGCGACTCGGCTTCGAATCGCCGGGCGACGCTATGGGCGGCGGCCCGGGAGCACGCTTGAGACCGGTGGGCGGCGCGGGGCGGCCGGCCGAGTCGGCCGCCCGCATGGTCTGCGCGGCCTCGTAGGCGCGGGTAATCCCCGCCTGGTTGAGCGACCACGACGTCCCCTCCCGCAGCGCGCTCGCGAGGAACGGAGGCACGGGGTAGAACGGCGCCGTGCCCTGAGTGACCGCCTGATCGAGGTAGCGGTCCACGTGCGCCATGGCGAGCTGGACCCGCGCCGCCGGCGTGGCGGCCGAGTCGTTCAGCAACTGCGGCGTCAGGACGAGCAGGCCCTGCAGGCGCGCGACCGACGAGTCGTGCTCGGTGCGCACCTGGCCCCAGTCCTTGTCGGTGAGCTTCACACCCGCCGCGTCGACCTCGGCAAGCAGCATATCACGCTGCGCCAGCAGCTTGACGAACTGCGTCAGCTGGGCATCGCTCGCCGTGGCCACGCCCCGCACGTCGTTGGGGTCGAGCGCCAGGAGCCAGCGCGCGAGATCTTTCACCCGGAAGGCGCCTCCGGTGAACGACGCGAGCGGCCGCTTGTCTTCCCGAGCCGACACGATCTGCGGCACCGCCTGCCGCACCAGGGCGGGAGCGCCGGACTCGATCCGCAGCTTCCGCTGGACCGCGAGGCTGTCGACAAAGAGCGAGTCGAAGCGCACGCTGCGCGCGTTCTCCACGTCCACTCGGAACGAGTCCCGCACCTCCGCGAGCGGCGGCCGGCGGATGATGTGGAACCCGAACGGCGTGCGGACGATGCCGGTCATCGCGCCGGGCGGCAGCGTCCAGGCCGCGCTGTCGAAGGCGGGCACGAACTGCCCGCGTGGCGTCGCCGGGAGGTAGCCGCCCCGCACCTTCGAGCCGGGGTCTTCGGAATAGCGCTTGGCCAGCTGCCCGAAATTGAACCCGCGCTGCGTGGCAGCCTGACGCAGGATTCCGGCGATCTCCTTCAGTTTCTGCTGCTCCACGATCGGGGCCGCGCTCGGCGGGACCCGGACCAGGATGTGCTGGAACAGCCGCACCGACCCCTCGTTGAACGCGGAGTCGGCCTGCGCCGGCGTGAGCTTGCCCCGCGCGGTGAGGAGGCGGGCGTGATACTGCTCCCATTTGAGCTGCGCGACGAGCGGCCATTCCGCGGCGAGGACGAGCGAGGAGTCGTGCAGGTTGCGTCCGTGCCCGAGCGCCGTCGCGAGCACGGCGTAGTCCAGGTATACGTTCGCGACGCCGGTCAGCACGTCCGGGCGGAGCGGGATGCGCTGCGCCTTCCCCACGAGCGTGGCGAGCCGCTCGACCGAGAGCGTCTGACCCGCGGCGGTGCCGGCGACCTCGGCGTGCGCCGAAAACGCATCTCGTAACCCACCCCCACACCCCGCCAGCACGAGTGCCGCCAAGATCGAACCGAGCCGTCGCATGCCTTCTCCTCTAGAGGTGAGTATCCGCGACCGCCGCCGCGAGAGCCCGCACGAGCCCGGGCCCGATCGCCTCGCCGCCCAGCCGCCGGAGTCGCAGGGAAAGGGGCGCCGCGCGCCGAACGTCGGCCTCGAACTGTACGGCGTCGAGCGCCGCGGTCAGCCCGGCGAGACGGGGGTTCGCATCCCGCGCGAACGTGAGCCGTGCTTCGTCGCCCTTCACCAGCACGGTCTCCAATCCCAGGCGGGCGCCGAGCACTCGAAGCTCGGAGACGAGGAGCAGACGCTGTGCGTCCTCCGGCAGCGGGCCGAAGCGATCGCGCAGCTCCTGGCGAACGGTCTCAATCTCGCTAGGGGTCGCGGCGCGCGCCAGCCGCCGATACAGCTCGAGCTTCACCGCCTCGTCGGGCACATATGCGTCCGACAGGTGCGCCGCTTGGTCGAGGACGACCTCTGGCGCCGGGAACGTCCGGCTCCCCTCGCCCCGCTCCCCCTGTTTGAGCGCGGTCACCGTTTCCTGCAGCCACCGGAGATAGGTGTCGAACCCGACCGCCTGCGCGAAGCCCGACTGCGCTGCGCCGAGCAGATCGCCCGCGCCGCGCAGCTCGAGATCCCGCAGCGCGATGCGATAGCCCGAGCCGAGATCCGTGTGATGCTCGAGTACGTGCAGCCGTTCGTCCGCGTCGGGGTCCACCTGGTCGGGCACGAGGAGGTAGCAGTAGGCGCGCCGATGGCTCCGGCCCACGCGGCCACGCAGCTGGTAGAGCTGCGCCAGGCCGAACTGATCCGCGCGGCTCACGAACATCGTGTTCGCGTTCGGCACGTCGAGCCCGGATTCGACGATCATCGTGGACACGAGAATGTCCACCTCGCCGCGCACGAACCGCGACATGACGTCGTCGAGCGCCGCGCCCTTCAGCTTGCCGTGCGCCACCGCCACCCGAGCCCGCGGCGGGGCGAGCGACCGCACCCGCTCGGCGATCGTGTCGATCGTCTCGATGCGGTTGTGCACGAAGTACACCTGCCCCGCCCGATCCAGCTCGCGCGCAAGTCCCTCCTCGAGCAGACCGTCATCCCACGGCTCGACGAACGTCAGCACCGGCGATCGGTCCTTGGGCGGCGTCTCGAGCAGGGTCAGATCCCGCAGGCCCGCCAGCGAGAGATGGAGCGTGCGGGGGATGGGCGTCGCCGTCAGCGTCAGGACGTCGACCGCGAGCTTCAACGCCTTGAGCCGTTCCTTGTGCCGCACACCGAACCGATGCTCCTCATCGACGATCAGGAGACCGAGATCGTGAAACGACACGTCCCGCGATAAGAGGCGATGCGTCCCGATCACGATATCCACGGCGCCGCTCTCGAGCCGGCGGGTGGCATCTTTTGCCTCTTTCGGGCTGCGGAACCGCGACAGCACGTCCACGCGCACGGGATAGTCGGCCAACCGCTCGCGGAACGTGCGGCCGTGCTGCTCGGCGAGAATGGTGGTGGGAACGAGCACCGCCACTTGCTTCCCAGCCTGCACCGCCTTGAACGCCGCGCGGAGGGCGACTTCCGTCTTGCCGTAGCCCACATCCCCGACGAGCAAGCGATCCATCGGCCGCGGGCGCTCCATGTCGCGCTTCACCTCCTCGGAGGCGCGCCGCTGGTCGGGCGTGTCTTCATAAAGGAAGGCCGACTCGAGCTCCCGCTGCCACGGCGTATCGGGTGGGAACGCGTAGCCCGACGCGAGCTGGCGCCGCGCGTACAGCTCGAGCAGCTCCACCGCCATCTGGCGGATGGCGGCGCGGGTCTTGTCGCGCTGGCGCTGCCAGGTGGTGGCGCCGAGCTTGTGCAGCCGCGGGGGCTGGGGGGGCGCCCCGCCGTCCCCGTTCGTGGCGGCCCGATACGGCTCGAGCTGGTCCAGACGGTACAGCGGTACGTTCAGCCGGTCTCCCCCTTCGTACTCGACGACCGCCACCTCGAGGCTGCCGCCGTCGGCACCCACCGCGATCGTCTGGATGCCGCGATAGATGCCGATCCCGTGCTCCAGGTGCACCACGTAGTCGCCCACCTTGAGCGCCTGCGCCGCCGTCGCCAGCGCCTCGCGGTAGCGGCGTGGCCGCCGCAAGCGACGCGCCCGGCGGAAGATCTCGTGATCGGTCAGGACCCGTAGGTCAGGCAGCAAGAAGCCGCCGTCGAGCGCCCCGACCACGAGGGTGGCACGCTGCGCGTCGAGCAGCTCCTCCAGCCGTTCGAGCTGCCCTTCGTTGTCGCACAGGATCACAGTCGGTGGCTGTCCCGCGACGATCCGCCGAAGGCGCTTGATATCCCGGTCCACCGCCTCGGGTGGTGCGATAGGAAACCGCACCGCAGCGTCGGCCGAGTTGAGCGAGAGCCGCGCAAACCGGCGGAGCGCCGCGCGCCACGCGTCCGGCTCGACAAAGAGCGCCTCCCGGGCCGGGGGCTCCTCGCCGAGTCGGCGGACGATCGCGAGGTGGTGCGCCGCGTCGGCCCACGCGCGATCCACCTCCCCTCCGAGTGCCGTCTCCTGCTCGAGAATCAGGAGCGCCTCGGTAGGCAAGAGGTCCAGGAGCGATTGTCGTTGTGGCCCTTGCAGGGGCACAGGAGGCTGCGCCCCCGCCTGAGCGGTCGCCAACCGTTCGGTCTTCACGGGAAGGATCGTGACCCGCTCGATCTCCTCGGCCGATCGCTGCGTGTCCAGATCGAACGTCCGCAGCGACGCGAGGTCGTCACCCCACCACTCGAGGCGCGCCGGGGCCGCCATCCCGAAGCCATATACATCGAGGATCCCGCCGCGCACGCTGAACTCGGCGACTTCGGTCACCGTCGGCACGCGATTGTAACCCATGCCTTCGAGGCGCTGGATGACTTCACGGAGGGTACCGCTCCCCGCTCCCCGCTCCCCGCGCGCCAGGACCAACCGCATGTCTCGCAGCGCGGCCGGCACCGCGGTGCGCTCGGCCGCCGCGCGCGCCGTCGTCACCAGAATCCGGACCTGACCCGAGAGCAGCATTTCGAGCGTCTCGATCCGCTCACCCGCGATCTCGAAGTGCGGTTCCTCCGCGCCCAGCGCCTCGCGCTGCGGATACAGGGCGGCGCCGACGCCGATGAGCGCCTGCAGATCGGCGAGCCAGCGCTCGGCGTCCGTGGGTGTGGCGGTCAGGACGACGAAGACGCGCTGTGCGACCCGACGCGCCAGCGCGCCGAGCAACACCGCAGGACTCGAGCCCGGCAGCCCGCCGACGCTCACGCCAGCCCCGGCCGCCGGGAGCGCGCCGGCCAACGCCCCGGTGGCGGGGAGTTCCGCCATCCGATCGATCAGAAAGTCGAGCGCCATCAGCGGGTGAGCGTGGCCACACCTAGCTCCGCGAGCGCGAGGAACAGCGCCACCGTGAGCAGGACACCGCTCACGTCGCTCCGTCCGGTACCGGCGAAGCGCGCCGCCGCGAACGAGGCGTCGTCGAGCACCTCTGCCCCCAGCACATCGCGCGCGAGCCCTGGTGCGGCGGGTGTGAGATCGGATTCACGCGGGTCCGGTCCGAACACGGTCGCGCCCAGGGTATCAACGCCGCGGATCCGGAACTCGACGCGCGGCACGCCTTCCGCGTCAATCACGGGCGCTTCATTGCGTGCCAGCCGATTCACCAGTGCATCCAGAAAGGGCACGAACCCCGGCGTCGCGGGGAGAGCGGTCCAGGCCGTGTCCAGGCGGCTGCCGATCAGCAAGACAGAGCCGTCCCGCACAAGCCATGGCTCGCCGTTCACTCGCGCCAGGACCGTGCTGTCTCGACTCTTCGCCCCGTCCTGGCCTATCTCTTCCAGTCGATATCGACGTCCAACCGGTGTACGCTCTGGCGCGACCGTACCTGCGATCGGTCCCGGTGTTCCGACGGGCCCGAACCGCCATCGACCTCCGCGCTCCGCGAGCGCCCGGTTCACCTCGCCCAGGAGCGCCGGGTCTGCCGGCGGCACCACGACGCTCGCCTTCGACCCTGCCGCCGGGCGGTCGCCAATGATCACCTCGGTCCCCGGCCGAACCCTGCGTCCGTCCTCGAGCACCGCGAGCGCCGCTGCGACGAACGCGCCCGCACCCGGCAGCGCCTCGACTTGCGCCGGCGGCGCGACGCGCCAGACCAGCAGACGGCGGTCATCGGCGCGGAGTTCGTCGGGATCGAGCGCCGCTTCGCCCCCCCACCAGCCTGCCCCGAGCGCCGGCAACGCAATCGTGGCCGCGGACCCTGGCGCGGCGAGCGCGCGCCCCACCTCCCGGCCCTGAACGCGAACCGTTACCGTGGCAGCTCCCGCACCCGGAGTCCCGACAACGCTCACCGCCACGGCGTCGTCCGTCACCTGGACGGCGCCGATGCCCCGGTTTTCCGGCACGCGCTCGAGCGGCGCAAGCGCCAGGACTCGCACGCCCCTCGGTACCGCGGCCCGGCCGGGCCCGAGCGCGCTTCGCTGGAGATCGCTCGCGACATGGACTTCGCGCGCCGCGAGCGGCTCCGCGTCCACCAGACGCGCGGCCGCCCGGACCGCGGCCGTCAGGTCCAGGCGCAAGGGCGAGACGCCGACGCTGTCCACCGTCGCGAGCAGCGCTTCGCGCGTGCCACCGCGCGCGACGCCGTCCGCCAGCACCAGCCAGAGCCGGTCGGCTGCGCTCGCCCGGATGAGCGACGCGCGCGCCGTGGCCTTCAGGCGGTCGAGCATCGGATGCCCATCGATCACCGCGCCCGAGGAGGGCGAGTTATCGAGGATCACCGCGAGGGCCGTCGGCTCGTGAACCAGGCGAGCGCCACTGCCGTGCGAAGGCAGCAGTGGTCGCGCGGCCGCCAACACGATCAGGACGATCAACGCGGTTCGCAGCATGAGGAGCAGCAGGTGCCGCAGCTTCAGGCGCCGCGCGCTCTGGCGCTCCGCCTCCCTCAGGTATCGCAGCGGAGGAAACTCCGCCTCCGGCGGAACCCGGCGCTCGAGCAAGTGCAACAGCGCGGGAATCGCCGCGGCGGCGAGCCCCAGGAGCACCAGCGGGTGCAGGAACGTCACGCGAGCAGCCGAAGCGCCACGCCGAACGGCATGTCGGTCAGCACATGGTGATAGGCGATGCCGTGTCGACGGCACGCCGCCCGCCAGGCGGCGATTTCCCGACCGACGGCCTCGCCGTACGCACGCGCCAGCTCCCGCGGCCGAACCACCACGCTCGCCGCCGACTCGGGGTCCCGGAACCGCACTTCCGGAGGGCCGGACAGCTCCGCCTCCGCGGGGTCCATCAGGTGCAGCACGATCACGTGATGACCGCGATGGCGCAGATAGCGGAGCGCCGTAAGCGCGAGCTCACGATCGAACAGGAGGTCGGAGATCAGCACCACGAGGCCGCGGCGCGCCAGGAGTGATGTGACGTGCACCAGCGCCGCCTGCGCCGCCGTGCGCATCCCGTCCGGGGTCTGGACCAGGCCTCGCACGACGCGGGCCCATTGACCCGCCTTCACCCGGGCGGGGACGACCTCCCGCACCGCATCGTCGAACGTGATCAGTCCCGTTGCGTCCCGCTGCCGCAACAGGATCAGGGCAAGGGCGGCGGCGATCCGGTCGGCGTACGCCCGCTTGGTGAGCCGGGCCGGCGCGCCACGCCACGCCATCGAGCGACTGACGTCCACCAGAATCATCGCCCGCAGGTTGGTCTCTTCCTCGAACTGCTTGACGAACAGCCGGTCCGCGCGAGCCAGGATCTTCCAGTCGAGGTAGCGGAGCTCGTCCCCTGGCTGATACGCGCGGTGCTCCGTGAACTCGACGGAGAACCCGCGGAACGGTGAGCGGTGGATCCCGGCAAGAAAGCCCTCGACGACGCCCGCAGCCACGATCTCGATGCCACCGAAGCGCGCCACTTCGGCGGGATCGAGGAGATCGAAGCGCTGCGTATCGACCATGGGTTCGCGGAAGCTAATGAGCCGCCGATTGTCCCGGGTAGAGGACAGGTCGACGTTTGCGGCGCTCAGATGATTCTTGCAACATCAATATCGACAGTCACTTGGATGCCAGCCGCCCGGACCGCCCCTTGGCATGGTGCCTGCTCCTCGCGCCCGCCGGAGGCACGTATGTTGACCGCGCTCGGCTTGCTCAGCCTGTTGTCCGTGACCGGCACGGCTCCCCTCACCGCGGGGCAGCCAGCCACGGATTCCGATCGCCCCCGCGTCGAAGTCTGGACCGATCGGGGCGACGACCCTTATCAAAGCGGCCAGGGTGCGCGCGTGCATTTCCGCGCCGACCGGGACGCCTATGTCACCATCCTGCGAGTCGACACTGATGGACGCGTTCGCGTCCTGTTCCCGCGCGCGCCATGGGAGGACAACTTCGCCCGCGGCGGTCGCGAGTACGAGGTGCAGGGCGGATCCGATCGAGATGCGTTCTATGTCGACGACTATCCAGGAGTCGGCTACGTCTTTGCCGTCGCCTCCGCCGACCCCTTCGTCTACGACCCGCTCGAGAGCAACGAGCACTGGGACTACCGCACGATCGCGGATGGCCGAGTGCGCGGTGACCCGTACGTCGCGCTGACGGACCTCGCCCAGCGCATCGTGCCGGACGGCTACGACGATTGGGACTATGACATCGTGCCGTATTACGTGCAGCAGCACTATGACTACCCCCGCTTCCTGTGCTATGACTGCCACAGCTACGTGAGCTATCCGTTCTGGAGCCCGTACGATTACACATGCGTGCGCTTCCGGATCGTCGTCTACGACGATCCGTACTACTACCCATACCGCTATTTCGATGGCACGCGGGTGGTCTTCACGCGCCCGGCTCGACCCGAGCCCCGGTTCATCTTCAGGGACCGGCAAGGCTCCGACGCATTCATTACCCGCGTTCGTGAGCGGCCCGTCAACGACGATCGCCGCCGCGACGTCGGTGTGCGGGGACGAGATCTCGGCGGCACCGGCGTCATTCCTCCTCCGGACATCCGGCGCCCCCACGAGCGGCCCGTCACCGGAGATCAAGGGCATGACGACGGCCGCGGCCGGGGACGGCAGCATCCCGAGCGGCGCGATCGCCCAGACAATCCCCAGAATCCCGACCGCCCCGAGCGGCGAGATCGCCCCGATCGCCCCGACCGCCCGGATCGTCCCGAGCGGCCCGAGCGACCGGCCCAACCGGAGCGGCCGGCGCGACCGGCGCGACCGGCGGAGCCTGAACGGCGCGCCGAGCCGCGGCGCGAAGCACCGTCGCCGCGGAGCGAGCCGCGAGCCGAGCCGAAGCGTGAGTCGCCCAAGGAAAAGCCGCGCGCCGAGCCCGAGCTCAAGCGACGCAAGCCCTGATGCAGCGTGTCAGGAAACGCGCCCGACCGTAGTCGCTCCCGGTCGGGCGCGTTAGCTTTCGCTCCACCTTCGTCAGAGGCCACAACGATGCGGTCGCACTTGATACTGCTCCTTGCGGTCCTTCCTGGATTGGCTGTGGCGCAGCGAAAGCAGTCTTCCGCCAGCGGCGCGGCCTCCATCACGACCGCGGACGTGCGACGTCGCATCAACATCATTGCGGACGATTCGATGCTCGGTCGGGCGACCCCGAGCCCTCAGCTCGACGCGGTGGCCGCCTACGTGGCCGGTGAGTTCCGCCGCTTCGGACTCAAGCCGGGCGGCGACAGCGGCACATACCTGCAGCACTATCCCTTGGAAGTCCTCCGCTTCGACCCGGAGAGCGCCGCAATCCAGATCGCGGGGCCTGCCCCAGGCACGTGGCGGTCCGGTCAGGACGTGCTCCTCGTGGATGGGCAACCGCCGGCTGGCACTGTGACAGCCTCGGCCGTAGTCGTCACCGGCTCCGCCCAAACGAGCGATACGCTCGATTCCAGCGCGGTGACGGGTAAGGTCGTCTTCCTCGCGTATGGGCCCGGGGTCAACGCCGTCGCAAGCAAGGTCCTGCCGCTCCGCCCGCTCGCGGTGATCCTGGTAGCCGGCTTTCCCGATTCCATCTGGCAGACGCTTCCCGGCCACAAGGTGAGTGAGCGCGTCCGCAACCCGAGTGAGGGAGGCGGCGTGACGACGCCGGCGGTGTTCGTCGTTCGCTCGGCCACCGCCGGACCATTGTTCTCCCAAGGGGGCGTGAATCCCGATTCGCTCCGAGCGTGGGGCGACCGCTCGCTCTCGGCGCACCCCCTCGCCGGCGTGTCCCTACGGCTCGACGTTCACGAGCAGCTGCTGCAACACGCATCGGCCCCAAACACCATCGGGATTCTCGAGGGCAGCGACCCGGTGCTCAAGAAGGAATACGTTCTGTTCACCGCGCACATGGACCACATTGGAACGCCCGCCGCCGGCGAGGGATGCGTCGCCAGCGGGGCGGACTCGATCTGCAATGGGGCGGACGACGACGGCTCCGGGACCGTCGCGGTGATCGAGCTCGCGCAGGCGTTCGCGTCCGCCCGCGGGCGTCCCAAACGCTCGCTCGTGTTCATGACGGTGAGTGGCGAGGAGCGGGGCCTGTGGGGAAGCGCGTATTTCGCGGACCATCCCACGGTCCCGCTCGCGGACGTCGTCGCGGATTTGAATAGTGACATGGTCGGACGGAACTCGAAGGACACGGTGGCCGTGATCGGTCGGGAGCACTCCAACCTGGGCACGACGCTGGACAGCGTGGCAGCGGCGCACCGTGAGCTGAACATCAAGCCCGTGGGTGATCTCTGGCCGCAGGAAGGGCTGTACTTCCGCTCCGACCACTACAACTTCGCGAGGAAGGGCGTCCCGATTCTCTTCTTCACGACGGGCCTTCACCCGGATTATCACAAGGTGTCGGATTCCGCCGACAAGATCGACGCGGAGAAGGAAGCCCGATTCGCGCGACTGGTATACCACCTGGGCCGGGCCGTGGCGAATGCATCCCAGCGCCCGCAGTGGAACCCCAAGAGCTACAAGCAGATTGTCGGCGCAGAGAACTAGGCGCTAGGTGACCGCGGCGAGGAGCTCGCCGTTCGTCTTGTTACGCTTGAGCTGCGCCAGCAACAGTTCCATCCCCTTTTCGGGCGGCAGGCCCACCAGCCCGCGCCGGAGCTGCTGCTTGGCGGCCACCGTCGGAGGATCCGCGAGCAACTCTTCCCGACGCGTACCGCTCGCCGCGATGTCCACGGCAGGGTAGATCCGCCGGTCCGCGAGGGCGCGCGCGAGCCGGAGCTCGGCGTTGCCGGTCCCCTTGAACTCCTCGAAGATCACATCGTCCATCCGGCTCTCGGTCTCGATGAGGGCGGTCGCGATCACCGTGAGCGCCCCGCCAGTGGGCACCGCGCGCGCGGCGCCGAACAGTCCCTTCGGCTTCGCAAGGGCGTTCGCATCCAGCCCGCCCGTCATCGTACGCCCGCTCCCCCGGCCCGTCGTGTTGTGAGAGCGCGCGAGGCGCGTGAGCGAGTCCAGCACGATCACGACGTCCTTCCCGAGCTCGACCTGGCGGCGGGCGTGCTCGAACACCATGTCCGCCACGGCGACATGCCGCTCGTGTGGCAGGTCGAAGCTCGAGGCGATCACCTCACCACGGCCCCAGTCGATCATCTCGCTCACTTCCTCGGGCCGCTCGTCCACCAGCAGGATGAGGAGGATGGCCTCCGGGTGATTGAGCGCGATCCCCTCGGCGATCGCCTGAAGCATCACGGTTTTCCCGGCCTTCGGGGGTGACACGATGAGCGCTCGTTGGCCGAATCCGAGGGGGCAGATCAAGTCCACGACCCGTTGCGTCTCCGCGGTGCGCGGGCTCGACGCCCGCGGGGTCTCGAGCCGGAGCGGCCGCGAAGGATGCACGGCACCGAGCTTGGCGAACTCGGGCCGGTCGGCCAGGTTCGTGGGCGGCGCGCCGTTGACGGTCAACACCTTGCTGTTCTCGAGCGTCACGAGATCGCCGCGCCGCAGCCCGCCTCCCGGCACTCGCACACCGGCATCGCCTTTGGCAGGCAAGTAGCTGTTCGCGGCGAGGCGCAGGGCGCCGCCGTGGGAGGTGGGGTCGAACCAGCCGGTGGTGGGGGACAGAGACGAGCCTCGGTCCGCTAAAGATAGCGCCTATATTTCTCCCGCACATGCGCCAGGATCACATCCGTAACTTCTGTATCGTGGCCCACATCGACCACGGGAAATCGACCTTGGCCGACCGCCTCATCGAGCTCACGGGCACGCTCGACAAGCGCCTGATGCGCGAGCAAGTGCTCGACACCATGGACCTGGAGCGCGAGCGGGGAATCACGATCAAGCTCAACGCGGTACGTATGAACTACCACGCTCGCGATGGTGGCCTGTACGAGCTCAACCTCATCGATACGCCGGGGCACGTCGATTTCACCTACGAGGTGTCGCGCTCGCTCCAGGCCTGTGAGGGCGCGATCCTCGTGGTCGATGCCTCCCAGGGGATTCAAGCGCAGACGATCTCGAATCTCTTCCTCACCCTGGACGCCGGGCTCGAGATCATTCCGGTCCTGAATAAGATCGACTTGCCGGGCGCCGAGCCCGAGCGCCGGGCGCAGGAGATACACGAGCTGATCGGGGCCAAGCCCGACGAGATCATCCGGATCTCCGCCAAGGAGGGCACGAACGTGCCGGCCCTGCTCGAGTCGGTGGTGCGCCGCGTCCCGCCGCCGCGCGGCAACCCGGATGCACCGCTCCGGGCCCTCATCTTCGACTCCTACTACGACCGCTACCGTGGCGCCGTTCCGAGCATCCGGGTCGTGGACGGCACCATCCGCCCGGGCATGAAGATCGCGTTCGGGGCCCACCCCGAAGATCTGTACGACGTCGACGAGGTCGGGTACCTCCAGCTGGGCCACAAACCCACCGAGCAGCTGGAAGCCGGCGAGGTCGGCTACGTGGTCGCCAACGTCCGCGGCGTCCGCGAGATCCGCCCCGGCGACACCGTGCTCGACGCGGACCACCGCGACGTGCCGCTCCTGCCTGGCTACCGCGACATCAAGTCGATGGTGTTCGCCGGCCTGTATCCCACCGAGCCCAATCAGTTCGAGGAGCTGCGCGACGCGCTCGCCAAGCTCCAGCTCAATGATGCGTCGCTGCACTACGAGCCCGAGTCGTCGGTGGCGCTCGGCTTCGGCTTCCGGTGCGGGTTCCTCGGCCTGCTGCACATGGAGATCGTGCGGGAGCGGCTCGAGCGGGAATTCAACCTCGATCTGATCAGCACCGTGCCGAACGTGGAGTACCACGTGCACAAGACGGACGGCACGGTGGAGCTCGTCGAGAACCCGAGCCTGATGCCGCACGGCTCGGAGATCGACCATATCGCGGAGCCCTACGTCAAGGCGCGCATCGTGGCGCCAGCCGAGTACATCGGTGCGATCATGAAGCTCGGGCAGGAGCGACGCGGCGTGTACGCGGGCATGCATTACGTGGATCCGACCCGGGTCGAGTTCGGCTGGGAGTTCCCGCTGGCGGAGATCATCCTCGACTTTTACGACAAGCTGAAGACGATCTCCCGGGGCTACGCGTCGCTCGATTACGAGTTCCTCGCATACCGGCCGTCGGAGCTCGTGAAGCTCGACATGCTGCTGAACGGTGAGGCGGTGGACGCATTCTCGGTGATCATTCACCGGGACAAGGCCTACGAGTGGGGCCGGAAGATCGCCGAGAAGCTGCGCGAGCTGATCCCGCGACAGCTGTTCGAGGTGGTGATCCAGGCGGCGATCGGCACGAAGGTGATCGCGCGGGAAACGATCCGGCCGCTCCGCAAGAACGTGACCGCCAAGTGCTACGGCGGCGACGTGACGCGCAAGCGCAAACTCCTCGAGAAGCAGAAGGAAGGGAAGAAACGCATGAAGCAGGTTGGGACCGTCGAGATCCCGCAGGAAGCGTTTCTCGCGGTGCTCCAGGTTGACTAGTCTGGTCATACAGACGGCGTTCCTCGGCGACGTCGTGCTCACGACGCCACTGCTCGACGCGCTCGCCACGCGGCACGGACCGGTGGACATCGTGACCACGCCGGGCGCCGCGGCACTCGTCGAGACGCACCCCGCCGTGCGGCGGGTCATTCCGTACGACAAGCGCGGCGCCGATCGCGGACTCGCCGGTCTCATCCGACTGGTCCGGACGCTCCGAGCCGGGCGCTACGATGTGGCGTATCTTCCCCACCGCTCCCTCCGAAGCGCGGCGCTGGCGTGGCTGGCGGGCATCCCCCAGCGGGTCGGCTTCGAAGACGGATGGCGCTTGCTCTACACCGAGGGGCGCGGTCGCGCGAGACAGGGTCACGAGATCGATCGGTTACTCGCGCTCGGCGGCGGCAGTGCTCCTCATCGCACGCGTCCTTCGCTCCACCTCACGGTGGCGGACCGCGCGGCGACGGAGCAATTCCTCCGGGCGCACGGCATCCAGGAGCCGTTCGTCGCTCTCGCCCCGGGGTCGATCTGGGGCTCGAAACGGTGGCCGTACTATCGGGAGCTGGCGGAGCGGCTCGCGCAGCACGTGGCGATCGTGACGGTAGGCGGGCCGGAGGACGCGGCGCTCGGAGAGCAGGTGGTGCAGGGGGTGGAGGGTGGTGGAGGAGCGTGGAGGGCCGCCAACGCGTGCGGGAGACTCTCGCTCCGGCAGTCCGCCGAGCTCATCCGGCGAGCCGCGGTACTCGTGACCAACGACAGCGCGCCGCTCCACCTGGCGCAGGCCGTCGAGACGCTGACCGTCGCGATCTTCGGCTCCACCGTGCCGGCGTTCGGCTTCGCCCCGCGCGGACCGCGCGACGTGGTCATCGAGCTCGTGGGGCTGTCGTGTCGCCCTTGCTCGGCGCACGGACCGGCGGTGTGCCCGTTGGGTCACCACCGCTGCATGCGGGATATCGACGTCGAGCGCGTGTTGGCGGCGATCGCGGCGACCGGCGCGCTGAAATCGACGTGAGACGAGGAGGCTCATGCGCTACGTAGTCGGGATCGACATCGGCGGCACCAACATCGTCGTCGGGACCGTGGCCGAGGACGGGTCCGAGATGCTCGGCCTCGTGTCGGAGCCGACCATCTCGGAGCAGGGCGCGAACGCGGTGGTCGGGCGGATCACGAAGCTGGCCCGCGCCTCGATGGCCGCGGCGCGCGGGCACGACGTCGCGGGCGTCGGCATCGGCTCCCCGGGCCCGCTCAATACGACGACCGGAGTGGTCCTTCTGACCCCGAACCTCGGGTGGACCAATTTTCCCCTGCGCGACCGGATCACGGAAGCGCTCGGGCTGCCGGCTACGCTCGACAACGACGCGAATTGCGCGATCTTCGGCGAGTGGTGGCGCGGAGCCGCGCGCGGCTCGCAGCACGTGGTGGGTCTCACGATCGGGACGGGCATCGGCGGCGGCATCGTGCTGGATGGCGAGGTGTACCGCGGCGCCTCGGACATTGCGGGCGAGATCGGTCACATGACGATCGACCTGAACGGGCGACGCTGTAAGTGCGGCAACTACGGGTGCCTCGAGGCGTACGCGTCGGGCCCCGCGATCGCGGCTCGCGCGGTGGAAGGCATCGCCGACGGCACCGACACGTCGCTGCCGAAGTACGTGAACGGGGACCTCTCGAAGATCACCGCGCAACTGGTGTACGAGGCCGCCCACGATGGCGACGATTACGCGCTCGAGGTGGTGAAGGACACCGCGAAGTTCCTGGGTGTCGGCGTCGCGAACATCATCAATATCTTCAATCCACAGGTCGTGGTGATCTGCGGCGGTGTGACGCTGGCGGGCGAGCGGCTGTTCGGGCCGCTGCGCAGCGAGGCAAAGCGGCGCGCCTTCAAGCCGGCGGTGGACGTGTGTCGGATCGTGCCGGGCGAGCTGACCGGTACGGCGGGTGTGTACGGCGCCGCGGCCGTGTTCATGCGCCGCACCTGGGGGCGGGTCTGAAGCGGCTTGGCGTGATCGGCTCGATGGTGTGGGATACGATCCACGGACGCGATCCCACCCAGCCGGCCATCGAGGAGTGGGGCGGCATCTCGTATTCCCTCGCGGCCCTGGATGCGACGCTGAGCGACGACTGGCAGATCGTCCCGTTGATCAAGGTCGGCCAGGATCTCGCGACCCGGGCGAGTGCCTTCCTGAAGACCCTCCGCCACCTCGCGCCCGACACCCGGTTCATTGAAGTGCCGGTTTCGAACAACCGCGTCACCCTCCGCTACTACCAGCTCGAGCGGCGCTGCGAGCAAATGTCCGGCGGCGTACCGCCGTGGACGTGGCCGGAGCTCGGCCCCCACGTGCGGGACCTCGATGCACTCTATGTCAACTTCATTTCGGGCTACGAGCTGGATCTCGAGACCGCGCAGCTGTTGCGGCGCGGCTTTCCGCGGTTCCTCTATGCCGACCTCCACAGTCTGTTCCTCGGGAAAGAGCCGGACGGCACCCGTGTCCCCCGCCCGCTGCCCGATGCCCCCGCCTGGTTCGGGTGCTTCGACATGGTGCAGCTCAACGACGAGGAGCTCGAGCAGCTGGGCGCGGACCCCCTCGTGACCGCGGCCGGGGCGCTCGCGCGCGGCTGCACCACGCTCGTCGTCACGCTCGGATCGCGAGGCGCGGCGTACTTCACGGGGAACCCGGTGCGGACCGCGCGGATTCCGCCGGAAGGTCTGACGATCGAAGCCGGCGACCCCACCGGATGCGGCGACGTCTTCGGCGCCTCCGTGGTCGCGTCGCTTGTGGCCGGCGGTCGTCTCGAGGAAGCGTTGCGGCTGGGCACGCGCATGGGCGCGCGCAACGTGTCGCACCGCGGCGCCACTGGATTGCGCGACCACCTGCTCGGCAAGCTGTCCACCGTATGACCCGACTGGTCGAGGTGCCCGCCCAGTTCGACGACCGCTCCTTCGATCAATTCGCAGGCGCGTTCGCCGAGGCGACGAAGGACGGTGAACGGTTGCTGTTCGATGCGCATGCCGCCGAATGGGCGTCGCCGTATGGCCTGGTCGGCTTGCTCGCGGCGGGCCAGGCGGCGCGCAGCGCGGGCGGGGGGGGCACGGTGGCCGGACGGGCCGGGGGGGCCGGGGGGGCCGGCGCGGAGCGTCCGCTCTTGACAGCGCCGACGCAGAGCGAGGTGCTGACCTATTGGACGCGGGCCGGTTTTTTCCGAGAGGCGGCGGAGCTGTTCGAGATTCACGGCAAGCTGCCCCGCGTCAAGCCCGCAGAAGACAGCGACGTGTTGCTGCCCGTGACGCCGGTGCGTGCCGCCGAAGACGTGCACGCCGTGGTTTCGAACATTCAGCAGCGCGCATCCGCCATCCTGGCGTCCGAGCTGGGACTCGACCCGAAGGCGACGATGGGCTTTGCTATGGCGCTTTCGGAGGCGTGTCAGAATATTGTAGAGCACGCGGGCACGGGCGGATGGGTGGCGGTGCAGGCGTATACCTGGCGGCGCAAGCTCGCGAAGCGGGTGGTGGTGATCGCCGTCGCGGATGCAGGCGTGGGGTTCCGCCACTCGCTCGAGCCCACACAGAGCAAGCGCTTTGGGGAGCGCTGGGGCGACGCGGCGGCACTCGAAGCCGCGCTGATCCAAGGGGTGAGCCGGTTTCGCGATCCCGGCCGCGGCCAGGGGCTGGCGGGTATCCGGCGCTACCTCACACGGTGGGACGGCAAGATCGCGATCCGGAGCGGCACCGCACGGATCGCGATCGTGCCGAAGTGGGACGACGACGTGCCCTTGAAGGAAGGCCTCCCGGCTTTTCCGGGTGCCCAGGTGCTCATCATCATACCCGAGCAGGGGTCCACGAAGCGGTGATACAGCGCATCGACGTGCACGCGGTGCTCCAGGAATCGGTTTCCGGCGTCTATGCGGACCTGGTCACGCGGCCCACCGGGCGCGTCGTGCGCGAGCGCATCGAGCGTGAGATGGCGACCGCCGAAGGGGACGTGGCGATCGCGCGCATCGATTTCACCGGCGTCGGCTGCATCGACTACTCCTGCGCCGACGAAATCGTCGCGAAGCTGCTGCGCCACCGGCCTGCCCTGCTGGTGCTCATGGGCCTGTCCGACGGGCACCGGGAGGCCATCGAGCCGGTGCTCGCAGGCCACCGACTGGGGGCGCTCGTCGAGTGCGCCGACGGCACGCTCGAGGCGGTGGGGGCCCCCGAGGCGGCCACGTCGCTGCTCGAAGAGCTGGTGATGCGGCGGCTTGCCGCGCCCACGGCGGGAGGGACCTTCGCGCTGACGCTCGCGTGAGCGGCCAGGGTCCGTGAAACGCCGACTCGGCTTCTCCACCCGCGCCGTCCATGGGGACCCTGAGGGGCGGCCCGACTGGGCGCCGATCGTCACCCCGCTGTACCAGAGTAGCACGTTCACCAACCCGATCGGGTCCACGCAGGAAGTCCTCTACACCCGCTACGGCAACAACCCCAACCAGATCACCATCGCCAAGCGCCTGGCGCTGCTCGAGGGAGCGGAAGCCGCGGTCTTCGTCGCGAGCGGCATGGGCGCCACCGCGCTCGCGCACCTCGCGGTCCTGCGGCCCGGGGACCACCTGATCTCGAGCGAGTGGGTCTACGGGACGACCCACAAGCTCTTCCAGGGCGAATTCGGCCGGCTGGGGATCGACGTGTCGTTCGTTGACCCGCTCGAAGCCCGACAGTGGAAGCGGGCACTGAAAAAGACCACCCGCGCGATCTTCGTCGAGACCCCGACCAACCCGCTGCTGCGCGTGCTCGACCTGGAGCCGATCGCGGCCCTCTGCAAGACCGAAGGGCTCGCGCTCGTGGTGGATTCGACGTTCGCGACGCCCGTCAACTTCCGGCCGCTCGAGCACGGCGCCGACGTGGTGATCCACAGCGCGACGAAGTACCTGAACGGGCACTCCGACGTGATCGCGGGAGCGGTGGTCGGCTCCGAGGCGGTGATCGAGGAGGTGAAGAAGCTCATGCGCATCTGGGGCCAGGCGATCGACCCGATGGCGGCCTGGCTGGTGGAGCGCGGGATGAAAACCCTCGTAGTGCGGGTCGAGCGGCACAATCAGACGGCGCTCGCGGTGGCCCAGTGGTGCAGCCAGCAGCCGCAGTTCGCGGCGGTACATTTCCCGGGTCTGCCGGGACACAAGGACCACGAGGTCGCGAAGCGGATCCTGAACGGCTTCGGGGGTATGCTGGGGGTGGAGCTGAAGGGCGGTACGCGGGCGTCGGAGCGGTTCTTGCGCGCGCTCACCATCGCGGCGCACGCACCCAGCCTCGGCGGCGTCGAGACGCTTGTGTCCGAGCCGCGGCTGACGTCGCACGCCATGCTCAGCCCCGAGGAAAGGGCCCAGGCTGGCATTCCCGATGGCTTCCTGAGATTTTCCATCGGATTGGAGGATGCCGACGATCTCATCGCGGACTTCGCGCAGGCCCTGGCGCAGCTGTAAGTGATCAAGTTCACGAATGTCTTCAAGGCCTTCCCCAAGGGGGGGCTCGCCCTGAAGGACGTGTCGTTCCACATCGCGAAGGGCGAGTTCGTGTTCCTCACCGGCCATTCCGGTGCCGGCAAATCCACCGTCCTCAAGCTGATCTACGCCGAAGAGCCGGTGACGAGCGGCGAAGTGCGCGTCTCGGGCTTCAACGCCGCCGAGCTGCGCCCGCGCGACGTCCCGATGCTGCGCCGCCGCCTCGGCATCGTGTTCCAGGATTTCCGGCTGCTCGAGGATCGGACCGCCGACGAGAACGTCGCCTTCGCGCTCGAGGTCACCGGCGCGCGACGGTCGTCGATCCCGGCGCGCGTCATGCGGGTGCTCACGCAGGTGGGGCTCGCCGCCAAGGCACAGGCCTACCCCCGCGAGCTCTCGGGCGGTGAGCAACAGCGGGTCGCGATCGCGCGCGCGCTGGTGAACGAGCCCACCGTGCTGCTCGCCGACGAGCCCACCGGCAATCTGGACGAGCGCGCGACGCGCGGCGTCTTCCAGCTCCTGCGCGACATCAACGCGAGCGGCACCGCCGTCGTGATGGCCACGCACGATCTCGACCTGGTGCGCCAGGCACCCTACCGCGTGATCGAGCTGCAGGAGGGCGCGCTGGTGTACGACTCCGCCGTGGATGAGCCCCGCGAGGCGGCGTCGCCGTGAACCTGACGGTCCGCGAATCCTTGATCGCCTTTCGCCGGGCGCCGCTCCTCTCGGCGCTGTCGGTAACGACCATCGCGTTCTCGCTCTTCGTGGTGGGACTGTTCGGCCTCGTGGCGGTGAACCTGCAGCACGCGCTGCAAGACGTCGCCGAGCGCGTCGAAATCGTCGCCTACCTCCTGCCGGGGACGCCGATCGAGTCCATCACACTCGCCGAAAAGGACATCGAGGCATTCCCCGAGGTCCAGTCGGCCGCGTACGTCAGCGAGGACTCGGCCCTGGCGCGCGCGCATGCCGAGCTGGTCGAGTTCCGGGACGTGCTGCAGGAGCTGGAGCGCAATCCCCTTCCCGCCTCGATCGAGGTCAAGCTCAAGCCGCGGTTCCGCGACGTCGACCACGTGAACGAGGTCGCCGACCGCCTGCGCGGGTTCGGTTTCGTGGACGACGTGCGGTTCGGACGGGATTGGGTGGAAAAGCTCGACCGGTTGCGCGGGATCGCCGCCGCGGTGGGGCTCGTGGTCGGGGCGGCGTTCGCGGTCGTGGCGATCATCATCATCGGCACGACCATCCGGATGGCGGTGCTGCAGCGCAGCCGCGAGATCGCGATCATGCGACTGGTCGGCGCCACGAACGGCTTTATCCGACGGCCGTTCCTGCTGCAGGGGGCGATCAAGGGCATGCTCGGCGGATTGGTCGCGATCGGACTCTCGTACGGTGCTTACACCCTGATCAATCGTTGGCTGATTCATGCGGCTTTCTTCTCGAAGGAGCAGGCGGTCGCCATCGTCGGTTTCGGAACGCTCATTGGACTCTTCGGCAGTGCGGCATCCGTTGGCAGACACTTAAGACGTGTATAACGACGTGGAGAATAGACGTAGAGAAACGGCGTGGAGAAAGAACGTGAAGGGAAAACCATACGTCTTTCCTCCACGTCGTTCCTCCACGTTTCGTTTCTACGTTTCTTGGTTTACGGTTTTCGTCCCGATCTCTTTAGCTTCGCAAAAGCCCGCGCCGTTCGATCAACAGCTACGCGACAACCAGCAACGCCTCGAAAGCATCCGCCGCGAGCGGTCCGACGTGGAGCAGGAGCTCGAGCGTCTCCGCACCCAGGTCCATTCCCTCTCCGACGAGCTCGCGAACATCGAGCGACAGAAGGAAACCACCAACCGCATCGTGAACGAGCTCGACCGGCAGATCAACGGCCTCTCCGATCAGCTTGACAAGACCACCGTGGACCTGCTGCTCGCCCAGAACGCGCTCGCGGAGAAGCGCGCCGTGCTCGAGCGTCGCCTCGTCGACATCTACAAGCGCGGGGCGCTGTACGTCTATCAGGTACTGCTCGCCGCCGAGAGCTTTGGCGACCTGCTGTCGCGCTACAAGTACCTCTACCTCGTGAGCCGGCAGGACCGCCTGCTGGCGAACGACATGTCGAAATTGCAGCGGCGCATCGCGCGGGAGCGGCAGACGCTCGTGGACGCCCGCGACGCGCTCGGCCGCCGCAAGAACGAGCGGACCCAGGAGCTCGACCGCTACCTGGCACTCGAGCGGGAGCGGCAGGCGTCGTTGCGTGAGACGCGGCGCAGCGCGCGCGAGGCGCAGCAACGCCTGTCCGAGCTCGAGCGCGACGAAAAGAGCCTGAACGACCGCATCGCAACGCTCGAGCGCGCCCGTCGCGAGGCATTGGCCCGCGGGGCGGCGACGCCCGCCGCCGCCATCACCACCGCCGATCTGGGCCAGCTCGACTGGCCGGTCGAGGGTCGGATCCTGTATCAGTTCGGCACCGCCACCGGCCCGAACAACACCCGCATCCCATGGCACGGCATCGGGATCGGGGCGCCGACGGGCACCCCGGTCCGCGCGATCGCGAGCGGCACCGTGAGTCTCGCGGGGCCCATGCGCACCTACCTCACGTCGGTGCTGATTGATCACGGGGGCGGCTACTACAGCTTCTACGGCTCCTTGAGCGATGCGGTCGTCACGCCGGGTGAGCGGGTAGTCAAGGGACAGGTCCTCGGGCACGTGGGCGGGGGCTCGAGCGAACAGGGGTCACACCTGCATTTCGAGATCCGCGGTCAGGGCGGCATCGCGCTCGATCCCATCAACTGGCTGAAGACGCGGCGCTGAGCGGCCTCCCGCCTTGACGCGGAGCCGGCCATCGGTATCATACAAACGTATGAATCGACTGGACGGCACCAAAGAGCGCCTGCTCGAGGCCGCGCGCCGGCTGTTCGCCGACAAGGGCTTCGACGGTGCCTCCGTTCGGGCCATCACCCGCCGGGCGCGCGCGAATCTCGGCGCCATCACCTATCACTTCGGATCCAAAGAGGCCCTCTACACTACCGTGCTCGAGCAGCTGTTCCGCGAGCTGCGCGAGCGCGTCGCCGCGGCGGTCGCCGCCCCCGCCGCGGCCGGCGACCGGCTCGCCGCCATTATCCGCGCCTTTTTCGCGTTCTTCGCCGACCATCCCGAGGCCCCCCGTCTCATCGTTCATCGCCTCGCGGCCGGGGAGCCGCCGTCGCCCGTCGTCATAGAGCACTTCCGACCCGTAGTCGACGCTATCCGGAGCACCGTGCGCGACGGCCAGGCGCGTGGCGAATTACGCGCCGTCGAGCCGCTGCTCGCCGCTTTCACGTTGATCTCGCAGACGGTGTGGTTCGCGGTCGCGCGCAGAATGATCGCGACGGTCAGTGGGGTTCCACTAGATCGCCCGGAGCAAGCGGCTGCGGTCGAGCGCCACATCACCGACGTCGTGCAGCGTGCTCTGGCGCCGCGGGGAAGGACCCCGTGACGCATCCCGCCCGCGCACTTGTCCTCACCGCGCTGCTCGCCGCCTGCGGTGGAACGAACGATCGACTGCAGGTCAGCGGCACCGTGGAGATCCGGGAGCTCGAGCTCGCTCCGCTGGCCGCCGGGCGGCTCGCGAGGCTGCTTAAGGACGAGGGAGACACCGTGCACCGCGGGGATACGATCGCCGTGCTGGAGCAACCGGGAGTGGGCGCGCTGATAGCCGAGCGGCGCGCCCAGGCACGCGCCGCAGCACTGCGTGTCAATGACGTGAAGGCGGCGGAGGCGGACAGCGCGCGGGCGGCGAACGACCTCGCCCGCGCCGAGCCTCTCCGGTCGCGGGGAATTGTGTCCGAGCAGCAATTCGACGGGCTGCGGGCGTCCGCCGCTGCGGCCGCCGCCCGGCTGGCCTCCATGCGGGCCGCCCCCAGCGAATCGGCCGCGGCCAACGCAGCGTTCGCGGCGGCTGTCGCCATTCGCGATCAGCTCACGGTTCTCGCGCCGGAAGACGGAATCGTCCTGACGCGCTACGCGGATCCGGGGGAGGCGCTCGCGGCCGGCACGCCGGTCGTGGCGCTGGGCCTCGTGCGGCGCCCGTGGATCCGCGCGTACGTCGGCGACCGCGACGTGGCGCACGTCAAGGTCGGCGGAGCGGCGACCGTGCGCCTGGATGGCGTCCAAGACGCGTTCGCGGGACGGATTGTGGAGATCTCCCCACGCGCCGAATTCACGCCGCGCGCGGCGCTCACCGAGCGGGAACGGGCCGACCTCGTGTTCGGCATCAAGGTGGAGCTCGACGACGGTGACGCGGGCGGCCGCGTCAAGGCGGGGATGCCGGCGACCGTCGAGATCCCCCTGCCCCGGTGATGGACGCGGCCGTCGAAACCCGTGAGCTGACGCGCCGGTTCGGCGCCCTCACGGCCGTGGATGCGCTGACGCTGCGCATCGAGCGGGGGGAGGTATTCGGCCTGCTCGGCCCGAACGGCTCGGGCAAGACCACCACGATCCGCATGTTGTGCGGGCTCCTCGAGCCATCCAGCGGGTCGGCCCTGGTCACTGGCATCGACGTCACGGTCGCGCCAGAGCAGGTCAAGCAGCGTATCGGTTACATGGCGCAGCGGGTGGGCGCGTACGAGGATCTGACCGTGGCGGAGAATCTCACGTTCTACGCCGGAATTTACGGTCTCCGCGGGGACATGATGCGGACGCGCGTCGGCGAGGTGGTCGCGTTTCTCAGCCTGGGAGACAGGCTCGGCCAGCTCGCGGCGCAACTCTCCGGTGGCTGGAAACAACGGCTCGGGCTGGCGTGCGCGCTGGTTCATCGGCCGGGCCTGCTCTTCCTCGACGAGCCGACCGCGGGTGTGGACCCGGCCGCGCGGCGCCGGTTTTGGCACACGATCCACGATCTCGCCGCATCGGGGACCACAGTGCTGGTGACGACACACTATATGGACGAAGCGGCACAGTGCGGCCGGCTGGGAATGATGAGCCGCGGACATCTCATCGCGCTGGGAACGCCCGACGAGGTCGCGGCTCAGGTCGGCGGGCGCACGCTGGAGGACGCATTCGTGGTATTGCAGCAGCGTGACGAACAATGATGTCGCGTTTTTGGCCGATGTTTCGCAAAGAGTTCATCCAGATGCGCCGGGATCGCCTGACGTTCGCGATGATGGTCGGCATCCCGGTGATCCAGCTGCTCGTCTTCGGCTATGCGATCCAGACCGACGTCCGCAACCTGCCGACGGTGGTGCTCGACCAGTCCCGAACGCCCACCAGCCGCGACCTGATCGCCGCGTTCCAAAACACGGGCAACTTTCGCGTGATCGCGCACGTCGACGGGCGGCCGGAGCTGGATGCCGCCATCGCGCGGGGCGACGCGCAGGCCGGCATCATCGTGCCCTACGACTACCCGCGAGACCTGGCTCGCGGCACGACGGCCACCGTCCAGGTCATCGTGGACGCCGCGGACCCGCTCTCCTCGCAGGCCGCGCTGAACGCCGCCGCGGGCGTCGCCCAGGCGCGCAATCTCTCAATCCTGTCCCGGGCCGCGGACCGCAGCATTCCCATCGAGGCGCGGGTCCGGCCTCGCTACAACCCGGGGCTCCGAAGCCCCAACTACATCGTCCCCGGACTCGTCGGGGTCATCCTCACGATGACCTTGGTCCTCATCACGGCCATGGCCATCGTTCGGGAACGGGAACGTGGCACGCTCGAGCAGCTCATCGTCACACCGATCACCAAGACCGAGCTGATGCTGGGGAAGATCACACCCTATGTCGGCGTGGGCCTGCTCCAGATGACCGCCGTCCTAATCCTCGGCCGGTTCGTGTTCGACGTCCCGATCACCGGGAACATCCTGCTCCTCTACGGCGTGAGCCTTATCTTTATCATTGCCAGCCTGGCGTTCGGCCTCCTCGTCTCGACGCTGGTGCGCACCCAACAACAAGCCATACAGGCTAGCTTCGGCTTCATGCTGCCCAACATCCTCCTGTCGGGCTTCATGTTCCCTCGCCAGGCGATGCCGGAGATCGCGCAGTGGTTGGGACTGCTGATGCCTCTGACCTACTTCCTGAAAGTCGTGCGTGGCATTCTGCTGAAGGGGGTCGGGCTGGAAGCGCTGTGGCAGGAGGTGCTGATCCTCGCGGCGTTCGCGGTGGTCCTGATCGTGGCGTCGGTGCGCAGGTTTCGAAAGACGCTGGACTAGGACCCCTCCGCGACGCCGATCCGGGTCGGCTCGCCCTTCTTGGCTCGCTCGAGCGCCGCCTCCACCTGTGTAAAGAGGTCTTCGGGTCGAAGCACCTCGGCGTGGGGGAACGCCACCACGCCAGCGGACAAACTCGGCGCCTGGCTGCGACCGAGGTCGGGAAATGTGTGGCGCGCCACGAGCTGGCGGAGGCGTTCCACAAACCGCCGCGCTCCCTGCGCGTCCGTCTCCGGCAGCACCAGCGCGAACTCATCGCCTCCGTACCGCGCCACGAAGTCGGGAGCGCGAATCTCGCGCTGCATCAGGGCGCCGATCTCCGCCAGCACGCGGTCACCGGCCGGCTGGCCGAGTCGTTCGTTCACATCCCGCAGCTGGTCAATGTCGATCACCACGAGGGCGAACCGCAGCGAGTACCGCCGGGCGCGCTCAAACTCGTCGCGCAGGCGCCGGTCGAGGGCGTCGAGGCTGGCGCAGCCGGTGAGGACGTCGGTCACGCCCGCGTTGATCTGGCGCCGGTAGATCGCCGCCCTGCGCTCCTCGTTCTCGAGCACGCGGGCCGCGGCCTGGGCGATGGTGTTCGCGAAGGCGACGTCCTGCGAGCGGAGCTCCGGGTCGCCCTGCACCGTCCGGAGGAAGAAGACCCCGGCGGCGCGGCCCTGGACGAACACCGGCAGGGCGACGGCGGCCTGGACGTTGACTTCGATCCGCTGCTGGCGCCAGCGCTTCCGGATCGCCTCGAACAGGGGATGCTCGTGGACGTCGTGGATGAGGACCGGTCGTTCGGTGCGGATCGCCTCCTGAATCTCCGGGTAGCGCTCGAGCTCGACCCGGAGGTCGCGGATGCCGGGATTCTCGTAGACCGCGACCACGCGCCCCTTGTCCTCGCCGGGGGCCGTGAGCACGAAGGAGCAGTGGGTCAGTCCGAACGCGTGCCCCACGCGACGCACGAGCGTCTGGAAGATCTCGTCCGCCCGCAGAGCCGCCGACACCTCCTGGAAGATGTCGAACAGGAGGTCGCGGGTGCGCAGCGCGTCCCGCGCCTCTTGCTGGTCGGCGCGCCGGCGGAGATCGGCCTCGATGCGCGCCCGCAGCTCGCCGAAGTGGACCGGGGTCACGATCGCATCGCTGGCGCCGGCCTCGAGCGCCTCCGCCACCGCGGCGGCACCACCGTCCGCGAGCAACGCGATCACCGGTGCCCCGGCAAACCGGCCCGCCGTGGCGAGCTCACGGATCGCCTCCACGAAGCCCGCCTCCTTCGCCCCGATCGAAACCACCACGAGATCGGGGGGATGGGGCTCGGCTCGCTCCGGGCCGGACGGCGGGTTCGCGGCCTCCGTGACCTGGAAACCGCCGCGCACCAGGAACCGCTCCAACCCGTCCGGGCGGGCGGCGGGATCGCCGACGAGGAGGATGCGATGCTGGGGGTGTTCCGGCAACAGGCCTGGCCGCGCGGTGGAGGGTGTCAAGCTATAGTTCACCCTATGGGACGGCAACCGGGACGGGTGGCGAGTGCGCGCTCGCCGGCACCTGAGACCCGCCGCCAGCGGCGCCGCATGGTCGCGAGCCAGCTCGCGAATCGCGGTGTTCACGACCGACGCGTGCTCGCCGCCATGGCCTGGGTGCCGCGCGAGTGGTTTCTGCCCCCGCACCTCGCCGCCGAAGCGTACGAGGACGGCCCGTTGCCGATCGGCAGCGGGCAGACGATTTCGCAGCCGCTGATCGTCGCGCTCATGACCCAAGCCCTCGCCCCCCGGCGCGGTGACCGGGTCCTCGAGGTCGGCACCGGCTCCGGGTATCAGACCGCCATTCTCGCTCACCTGGGCGCCCGGGTGTTCACCGTCGAGCGACTTCCAGACCTCCTGGTCGAAGCCGAAGAGCGATTCCGGCGGCTCGGGCTCCGGACCATCGAGACCCGACTGGGGGACGGCGCGAGCGGCTGGCCCGAGCGGGCGCCATTCCGAGGTATCATCGTGACCGCCGCGGCGCCGGGCGTGCCGCCCCCGCTCACGGAGCAGCTCATGCCGGGCGGTCGCCTCGTGATCCCGATCGGCGATCTCGTCACCCAGGAGCTGTTCATCATCGAGCGGGGCGCCAGTGGCCTGACCGAGCGGCGGGCCGGAGGCGTCCGGTTCGTGCCACTCATCTCCCGGCTCGGCTTCAGCGAGGAGCCCTGGCTGTGACGGGCGAGCCCGATCTCCTCGGCGCCCACGTCTCGACCCAGGGCGGCCTGTCCCTCGCGCCGGCTCGCGGCGTGGCCATCGGTGCGACCGCGATTCAGATCTTCACGAAAACGCCGCAACAGTGGCGCGAGCCGATCGTCGGCGACGACGAGGTGACGGCCTTTCGAGCGGCGCTGGCGGCGAGCGGTATCCGCGCCGTGGTGTCACATGAGAGCTACCTGAACAACCTGGCGTCTCCCGACGCCGAGCTCCGCGACAAGAGTACGCGAGCGTTCACCCGCGAGCTGGAGCGCTGCCGGGCACTGGGGATCCCCTGGGTCGTGACGCATCCCGGCAATTACATCGACGACCGGGCCGCCGGGCTCGCGTGGAACGCCCGCGGGTACGCGGAGTGTCTGGCCGCCGTGCCCGGCAATGTGGGACTCCTCCTCGAGGGCACGGCGGGTGCCGGAACGGCGTTGGGAAGCACCTTCGAGGAGCTGGCGGCGCTACGCGATGCCCTCCCTGCCCCCCTTCGGGAGCGGGTGGCGTTCTGCCTCGACACGGCTCATCTCCACGCCGTGGGGTACGATGTAGTCGCCGGACTGGAGGCGGTGTGGGAGCGCTTCGACCAGGAGGTGGGGCTCGCACTCCTCAAGTGCTTGCATCTCAACGACTCGAAGGGCGCCCCCGGGTCCCGGCTGGACCGTCACCAATGGATCGGCGAGGGCACGCTCGGCCCCGGACCGTTCCGGGACATCATGCGTGACCCGAGATTCACGCCGGTGATTAAGATTATCGAGACGCCGAAGGGCGACGATCCGATCCGCCACGACCGGCGGATGCTTAGACGACTGCGCGCGTACGCGCGGGGCACCAGGCCGCGCGGCCGGCGCAACGGTCGTCCGGCCCAAACCGTAGGCAGGGCGTGATCGCACTCACGACGACGCGCAACCGCTGGACCCGGTACCTCGCCATGCTGCTCCTGGTGCTCCAGGGGCTCGCGGGCGGGGCGGTGTCGCTGGCGCACGCGTCCGAGCGGGTGACCGCCCCGTCGCACATCGAAGCGCAGCACGGGTCGGCGTGCCTGGCATTGCACGACGAGCTCCGCTGCGCCCTGTGTCAGTGGGCCGGCGCCCAGGCGGCGCCGCGCCCGACGCAGATGGGACCGCTGCGCCAGGCCTCCGTCGAAGGGCGGAGCGCGGACCCCGATGCCATTCCGGCGCGCCGCCCCGACGCCCGCTGCGCCCCCCCTCGAGCACCGCCCACTCCTCTTCCCTGAAACTGACGCGGCCGGCCGTGCCGGCCGCTGGCGATCGATCGCGCGCCCGCCTGCCCCACAGCGGACGCACGCTCGCAACAAGGGAACGGGAGATCACTCGAGGATGAATCGACATCATCAGTATGCCGTCGCGGCTGCCTTCGCGGCCGTGCTCGTGCTGCCGGCCCGTGCGTTCGCGCAGCAGCCGGCGGAGCAGCGAAGGGTGGATTCCCTCGCCGCGGAGGTTCGCGCGCTGAAGGCGCGGCTCGACAGTCTGCGCGCGCAGATCGCTCGCCGTCCTGCGCCCGTCGTCGAGGCGGCGGCCGACACATCGCTCGCCGCGCTGCGGGCCGCCGCGGCGGCCGCCGCCGGCACGGACACGACGCGTGTGAAGGCCGATACCAGCGGCCGCACAAAGTTCGTCGGCCGTGAGCGCAGCCAGCCTCAGCTCAACCCCGAGATCAGCGCCACGGGTGACGTACGGGCGGGCGCCCACATCCCGGGTATCCAACACGACAACTTCGACCCTCGCGAGTTCGAGGTTGGCTTTCAATCACCACTCGATCCGTACTCCAGTACGAAGATCTTCGTCAGCCTCGAGAACGGAAACGTGAGCATCGAGGAAGG
>Ga0209803_1000189_pt1 | contig 39303 bp, 39 predicted proteins | sample GraSoiAngelo_138_FD_185895 | JGI IMG/M metagenome (GOLD analysis project Ga0209803, IMG submission 185895) | Grasslands soil microbial communities from the Angelo Coastal Reserve, California, USA - 14_0929_09_40cm (SPAdes) (version 2) | ecosystem: Environmental > Terrestrial > Soil > Grasslands ...
TTTGTTCTTGGCCGCATGCAGCACTGATATCAGCGCACGCCGTGGCGCCGGTCACTCCGCTTCAGTCACTTTTGGGCCAGAACAGCGGCTCGGTCAGAACGACAAAAACCCATCCACGCCCTTCCTGCGCTTCGCCCATGATGGACGGTTGTACGCCGTTTGGACCGAGGATGACGATGGGCCCTCGCTCAAAACGAAGCAACCTGCGGCTCATCAGCATGAATCACGCATGAAAATGGCGCCCTCGCCGATGCGTGTTGCCCTGCTTGCTTCGTCAGCCAATGCCGGCAAGACTTGGTCGCCGTCCAAGCGGATCAATAGCGCCGTCGAAGCGATCGAGGGAGAAGAAGGCGGGCCGAGGCTCGCTTTCGGTCCTGACAATAAGGTGTACGTCGTCTGGTCGATACCGAACCAGAGAGGCGACAAAACGCGCGCGAACATCCGCTTTGCAATGGAAGATGGTAAAGGCGGTTTCATCCCCGCTCGGACACTCAACGAGATTAAAGACACGGCTCGCTTCCCAATCGTCGAGCTTGCGCCCGATCACACGGTTCTGGTGGCGTGGATTGATCGCCGAATTGATAACCCGACGCCGCGCGACCTTTACCTGATGCGAATTAGCCCCAACGGCCAGCAGTTGACCAAGAGCTATAAGGTAGGCGAAGGGCTATGCGAGTGTTGCCGCCTGGGTATCGCCTTCGCCGATGGCGGCAAGATCATCTACATGGTGGATCGGCAGGTCAGCAAAGAGCAAATTCGCAATCACGTCCTGCGTAAATCAACCGATGCGGGGAAGACCTTCGGCGCGTCTGTTGAAATCAGCGATGATGGCTGGCAAGTCCCTTCCTGCCCGCATTCCGGCCCGAGCATCGGTCAGGACAGTCGCGGGTACCTTCACATGACTTGGTTTACACTCGGCCGTTCGCCGGATGAAGCAGGCGTTTACTACACCGTATCGAAGAACGGTGGCCGAACATTCGCTCCGCGTCAACTCATTCACGCCAACACTGCTGCCGAGATACTCCATACAACACAGGCAGTGACAAAAGACGGAACCGTTTATTTTGCTTGGGACAATCTCGATGAGGCGAACAAGGCGCAAATTTTCGTTCGTACTTTAGCTCCGGACGGTAAAACATGGAGCCCAGTGCAACAAATCAGCCGCGCCAGAGGAAACGCAAACCGGCCGGCGCTGGCGCTGTGCGACAAAGAATTGCACGTCGCCTGGACGGAAACAGAGGGAGAGGAATCATGGGTCGTGTTAAAGAGCGCAGCGCTTGGCCAATAAAGACACCACGTCTGCAAAGAACCGCACTCAGTAGGATGTCGTTTAGCGGCTTAGCGTTATTTTGCTGCGTGGCCGACCTGATTTTCCAGCCGGTCATCGCTTGGTCGCAGAACACTCCACAGTCCCGTCGAGATTCCGCTCCCGCTGTCGGCGCGGCGGCACTCAGCTTCGATCTTAAATCGCTGGACGGTAAACCCGTCGGGCTTCAAACCTTTCACGGTAAACCGTTGGTAATGAACTTCTTCGCGAGCTGGTGCGACCCCTGCCGGGAGGAAATACCACTTATCAACGACCTGGCATCCAAAGCGGCGAAGGACGGCTACAGTGTGCTAGGCATCGCCGTTGAAGACGGGCGAGCCGCCGTGACTCAATACGTCACGGAGGCCAATCTCGTTTTTCCCATCGCTCTCGATCTCAATAGCAGCGTGAAGCGGATTTATCGCATCTTCGGCCCTCCGGCGACTTTCTTCATCGACGCCCAGGGAGTGATCCGGGACATAGTTCTGGGCCCCATGACGCCGGAGCGCGCGCGTGATGGACTGAAGAAAGCCGGCGTGCTCCGATAAAGCAGACGATCGGCGAGGAGCAGTAGCCGAGCTGGCTGCTGGCGACGAGGTTGGTTTTGTGTTTTATTAAAAAAGACGGTATTAAAAATTTCTTTCGCTATAATTCAGCTAATCAGGGATTAACTATGAGGAGCACGTCGCGAGAATTCGCGCGCATTGGAATTTTCGCCCAATTGGCATTGGCGGTGTGGCTGCCCGTCGGATTAGCCGCAATGTTTTTCATCGATGGCACCGTCCATGCTCAAGACTCGATCTTCGGTGATAAAAAAATTGTCCCGTTCGTTCCGAGTCCGCAGGACGTCGTTGATAAGATGATCGAGCTGGCCGGAGTAAAAAAGGGTGACACGGTCTATGATCTCGGTTCCGGCGACGGGCGAATCGTCATCGCCGCGGCCAAGAAGGGCGCCAAAGCCGTCGGTTTCGAGATCGATCCCGACCTGGTTAAAGAATCCCGCGACAATATCAGAAAAGCCGGCGTCCAAGAGCTGGCGGAAATTCGCAATCAAGACATTCTCACCGTGAATCTCTCGCCCGCCTCGGTGGTGACTATGTACTTGCTGCCCGACGTCAATCTGAAACTCAAGCCCAATCTGTTGAGCCAGCTTAAACCGGGCTCGCGCGTCGTCTCTCATTCATTCGATATGGGCGATTGGAAACCGGATAAGACGGAGCGCGTCAACGGCCGGACAATTTACCTCTGGACGATCCCCGCCCAGGCACGTTAATCATCCGCCCGATTTTTGAATTCCTGACGAATGCAACCGATCAGAAATTTCGTCCTACTTGCTGTTGGAGTGTCGTTGCTCTTTTCCATCCCCGCCTATCTTTTCGTCGCTGAGCGCCCGAGCCCGGAATCGGAACCCGTTCGCGTTCTTATGAAATATCTGAAGGCCGTCTATGCGCGTGATTATCGACAAGCCTACCGTCTTATTTCAGCGCAAGACCGGCGTCTCAAGAAGGAAGACGTCTACGTTCGGGAGCGCGGCGCATTTTCAGGATTTACCTTGGAGGTGGGACGAAAACTTTCCGAGTTCATCGAGATCCGGCCGGTCAAAACGGATTTCAAAGACGACCGCGGCCGCATCAAGCTTTCGCTCACGCTGCCGGACGCCAACAGCCTGTCTGAGTTGCTCTTGAACTGGGATGAGGACCGGCTCAATGCGCTACCCAGAACCGAGCAAAAAAGAATTCTCACTTCTCTCGACCAGTTGAAACGCAAAAATGGTTTGACGATGATCCAAGGCGAAGAAGAGTTCACGATGGCCAAAGAGGACCGCGTCTGGCGCGTCTACCTTGATTGGGCCGCCGGTGTGCGCGTCAATTTCGCCGCCACCGTCCCGCCTGAGGACGGTTTGGAAGCTCGACCCACCATTAAAGAAACCGTCGCTCGCTCCGGCGAACTTTTTCAGATCGCCTATCGGGTTAAAAATTTAAGCGCGAAGAAAATTTCTGCGCGAATCGTTCATCGTGTCGAACCCAAGTCTGTCGCGCAGCATCTCGATCTCGTGGAATGCGCGCTCCTTTTGCCGGTAAGAATGCTGCCGGGAGAGGAGAAGGAGTATGCCAGCACCTATTTACTGCAAGGGGAGCTTCCCGACGATGCCAAGGAGTTGAACGTCACCTATGAATTCAAGGTGGAGCGTTAACCGAACGCTGGCCTGCTTGCCGGTTTTCCTCGGCCTCTGCGCCGCTCCGGCGCTGGCCCACTTTCCGATCCCGCCCAAGAAAGGCGAGATCGGCAGGAAAGCGGTGCAAACCGTTGTGCCCGATTTCACTCTCGTGGATCAGAACGGCGAGCCCTTTCAATTTGCCAAAACCCGCGGCAAATTGGTCCTGGTGACTTTTATTTTTACCACCTGTCCCGACCTCTGCCCGCTTCTGACCGCCAAGTTCGCCGCTATCCAACGCGCGTTAGATGAAAACAAACGCGGCGACTATGTGCTGCTGAGCATTACCACGGACCCGAAGCGGGATACTCCCGGAGTGCTTAAATCCTACGCCGAGCGCTACAAGGCCGACTTGCGCCATTGGTCTTTTCTTACCGGCTCACGAAAGGAGCTGGCAAAAGTCTGGGATAGGTTCGGCGTCATGGTGAGAAAATCCGGCAGAGGAGAGATTCAACATACAACTTTAACGACGCTGATCGATCAACGAGGCGTTCGCCGTTTCGACTACTACACCGACAAGTGGCAGGAGAAAGAAATACTAAAGGACATCTCTGATCTCGGTCCTCGAGGTCACTCATGAAACGCATTTGGCCCTTAGTCGCGCTACTCTTTGCTTTTTCTCTTTGCGTTACCCCGCCGGCTGTAGCGGCCGTAAACCAAGGGATTCTGGAAGTGCGGATCAAAGATCACCGCGAAGCGATCAGCGATTTCGCCAAGCTGATCCTGAATGTGGATGAAGTGCTGATCAGTCCGAAACCCGGACTCATGTTTTGGCAAAGCGGCTGGAAGCGCTTAGCCGTTTCTCGCCAGTCCATCGATCTGACGAAGTATGTCGGCAAAGACAGCGCACCCGTCTTTCGCGGCGGCGTCGATGCCGGATCGTTCGACGCCATTCATCTAAAGCTCAAAGAAGCCAGCGGCGTACTCCATAAGAAGAGCCAGCGCAACGTTCAAATCAAAAACCTGGTTGGACCGATCAAGCTTGCCTTCGAAATTCGCTCCCAAGGCGAGACTTTGATTGTTCTAGACCTGGTAGTGCTCGACATGTCCGATCATCCACCGCAAGCTTACGAATTGGGCATCAAAGGTTACGAGCTCTACACAAACGGCAAGTTGGTCGATAAGATTCCACCTGGACCATGAGCTACAAGCGAAGGGTCAGCTCTACACAAACGATAAATTAGTCGATAGAATCCTCTCCGGTTCTGAGTTTGTCGCTATGAATATCTCGAAGCTGCGTTTTCTCCTGCTGGGGGCGTCCGTGATCAGCCTGGGTGTTGTCCTGGGCACTTTTCTTTGGCTGAAGCTCATGCCAACGGTCGTCTATCGCGATCTGTCTGAAAACTCTTTAGAAGGCATGAAGCACTATGGCTCGGTGCCGGATTTTTCTCTGGTGGAGCGGAGCGGTAAAAAGACCAGTCTGGCGGAGCTGCGCGGCAAGGTCTGGATTGCGGACTTCATCTATACGAACTGCACCGATACCTGCCCATTGCAGACGGCGGACATGGCCAAGCTCCAAGAGCAATGGATAAATGAGAGCGATCTCGAATTGGTTTCCTTCTCCGTCGACCCCGAGCGCGACACGCCGCGGGTTTTGTCGCAGTACGCCGACCGGTTTAAAGCCAGTGCCAAGCGCTGGCTGTTTTTGACCGGAGGCAAAGAAGAAATCACTCGTCTGGTACAAGAGGGTTTTCGCCTCGCCGCAGCGCCCGCTCCGAACAGCAACAACGGCGACGGCGTCATCCTGCACAGCCCGCGATTCGTTCTCGTCGACAGGCAAACAAAGATCCGCGGCTACTATGACAGTCGAAACCCAGAGGCACTGAAGCGACTTAAAAACGATGTTGCAACGTTACTAAAAGACAAGGAGTAGATCCGATGGCAAAGCCTGCCACTAATAAGAAACTTAACACCAAACCAACCGCGCAAGCGTCCCTTCGCGGCGGCCCGAACTGGCCGTTATTTGTGCTCGCTCTGCTCGGCATGGCCGTGAGCGCCTATCTCACTTATTCCTCGTGGCAGGGAAAACTGGTCGCCGGCTGCACGGTAGGCAGCGGGTGCGACGTGGTGTTGAGCAGCCGTTGGTCTACCCTTTTCGGCATGCCGACATCGTTTTGGGGATTTCTTACTTACGCTTTACTCGCGGCGATCGCCTGGAACAAGCGTGCGGCTCAACAATGGAAGTGGGCCTGGGTCGTTTCTCTCTTTGGGCTGCTTTACAGTCTCTACCTGACCTCAATTTCACTTTTCGTGCTCCAGGCGGCCTGTCCTTATTGCCTCACGTCGGTTGGTTTGATGACTCTGATCTTTATCACCGTCACGTTTCAACGGCCGGCCAGGTTACCGGGATTCTCTTGGGGGCCGTGGCTCGCGAAGGGCGTTGGTGGCGCGCTGGTGGTCATTCTCACGCTTCATCTTCACTATGCGGGCTATTTGGGAAAAGCCGAAGGGCCTGAAGACCCCTGGATCCAGGGTTTGGCCCAGCATTTGTCCAAAATCGACGCGAAATTCTACGGCGCTTCTTGGTGCCCTCATTGTGCTGACCAGAAAGAAATGTTCGGTAGTTCCGTCAAGCGCTTACCCTATGTCGAATGTAGCCCCGCCGGCCCTTCAGCTCCCCAGGCCGACGTCTGCAAGGAAAAAAATATTCAAAGCTATCCCACGTGGATCATCAATGGTGAGCGTTACACCGGCATACAGCCGTTAGACAGCCTGGCGCAAATCAGTAAATACAACGCTCAAGGGAGCAAGCCCTGACGCATGCCAGAGGATCTCTTAGCAACGCGCATGATGGGTAAGAAGGCGGTCATTCTTCTTAGCGGCGGGGTCGATTCCTCGACCGCGGCAGCGATAGCAAAAAATGACGGCTTTCAGCTCCATGCCCTCAGCTTTCGTTACGGCCAGCGCCATGAGCGAGAACTCGAGGCAGCCAAAAAAGTGGCAACTTTCCTCGGAGCAATCTCGCACCGGATCATCGAGTTCGATCTTCGCGCCATCGGGGGTTCCGCTCTAACTGACCAGATCGCAGTTCCCAAAGGTCGAAGCGACAGCGAAATCTCTTGGGGCATACCGGTCACTTACGTGCCGGCGCGAAATACGATTTTTCTTTCCTTTGCATTGGCGTTGGCGGAGCGGGTTGAAGCTGAGGACATCTCCTTTGGCGCCAATCAGCTCGACTACAGCGGTTATCCCGACTGCCGTGAGGAATACATCCGCGCCTTCGAACGAATGGCGAATCTCGCCACTAAGGCCGGGGTGGAGCGCAAAAGCCGCATCAAAATCCACGCCCCCTTGATTCACCTGACGAAGAAAGAAATCATAAAAAAAGGGTTCGAGCTGGGGCTCGATTACGCGCTCACTTGGAGTTGTTATGATCCAAGTTCTGACGGGCGAGCCTGTGGGCTCTGTGACAGCTGTCAGCTCCGACTGAAAGGGTTCAAAGAGGCGGGGATCGCAGATCCGATCCCCTACGCGAGTCTTTAAAGGCAGTTCGATCCATGCTCCCTGAGCCATTTACGCCGCAGTTTCTCAGTCAACTGGAAACTTTCAGGCTGCGCACAAGAAAGGAATTCTTGGGCAGTCACCCGGGAAGTTATTCTGCGCCGCGGCGGGGAACCAGCTTGGAATTCGCCGACTACCGCAAATACTCCTTAGGCGATGATCTGCGCTATGTCGACTGGGGAATCTATGCCCGCACCGACCGGCTCTACGTCAAATTGTTCCACGAGGAGGTCGATCTCTTCGCCTATATTTTCATCGACGCCAGCGCATCGATGGCTTTCCCCACCGTCGAAGAAAAATTCTTGCCCGCCAGTCATATCGCGGTGGCGCTTTCTTATGTTGTCCTGGCTAACCAAGATCACGTGAAATTGCATCTCCTGCAGGGGTCGTCTGGCGACAAGGCATCGCCGTTTTACCGAGGGCGGCGGCGCATTGCAGATTGCATCAATTTTGCGGGATCGCTCAAACCTGCAGGTTCGTTGGCAATGGCACAGGCATTGGCGGATCATTTACGGCAGTTTCGCCGTCCGGGGAAGGCGATACTCATCTCCGATTTCTTGGTTCCTACCGTCTCGTATCAACAAGCACTCAATCTTCTGCGCGCCTTCAATTTGGATATTTCGGTCATCCAAGTTTTGTCCCGCCGCGAGGTGGACCCCTCTTTTCCTAGCGGCAGTCTGGCTTTAGTTGACAGCGAAAGCCAGGCGGAAATCAAATGCCAATGGGACTCCAGCACACGCAAGAGTTATCAGGCGCGGCTTGCGCAGCACAATCTTCAAATCCGCAGTTTCTGCCATCAAAGCGGCATCCATTACTCTCTCTACGTGACCGATAGAAATCTCGGCGATTTTATCTTAGCGACCCTCCCCGCCATAGGTCTTTTCAAATAATCCATGGAGTTCCTCAATCCCATCGCTTTTTACGGCCTCTTGGCGCTGCCTCTGTTGCTAGTGCCTTATTTGATCCGGAGAAAACCGCGGCGGGTGATTTTCTCGAGCTTGCTGCTCTTCACCGAAATAAGCTCACGATCTAGCGGCCGGCCCTGGGGAAGGCTTCGTTTGCCGCCGATATTCTTCCTGCAGCTGCTCCTTTTGACACTATTGATACTGGCTTTGGGAGAACCGGTTTTCTCCGTCCGGCCGAATAAGATCGCCATTATTTTAGATAACTCGGCGAGCATGCAAGCGCTGGAAGACGGCAAAACACGCTTTGCGTTGGCCAAGGAAAAAGCCCGGAACCTGCTTGCGGATCTAAGCGTCGGCGGCAAGGTCGATCTTTATTTGACGGCTCCGCGACTGGAGAAAATCGCCGGAGCGCCCTTTGCTCCATCCGATGCTGCGGGAACCATCGCCAGCCTCGAACCCTATGATCTCGGAGAGAGTCCCGTTGACTATAACAAATCCCTCGGACAACTGGCGGCAGAGCAAAGATACGATCGCGTGTATCTTCTCACCGACCATCCCGTCCGCAGTCAATCGGGAACGGCGCGAGTCATTTCACTGGGACAACCCAAAGACAATCTGGCGCTTACTTCGTTTCAAGTCAGACGTTCGTCGCTGGCGAATTCCCGACTAGAAGCCGCGGCTGAAGTCACGAACTTCTCTGCCAAAGACCAGAGGGTCAGGATTTTACTGCGAGGCAGCGGTGCGGTGCTTGCCAGCCGCGAGTTGGCGGTCGCCGCCGGCAAGAGCGCCTCGGTAGTTTTCGAGGGATTCCCTCTGCATCCTTACTATGAGGCTGAAATCGACGTGCGCGACGCCTTGCCCCTTGATAACCGTCGATTTGCCGTGCCTGCCAAGTCACGAGAGCTGCGCATCCTCGGCATATCGCCACGACCTCAAGCCGTCGCGAGTCTACGATCCGTCCCCGGTGTTTCCGTGGACGTCATTGCACCGGCCGATTACGAAAGGACCGATCGCTCCGGCTACAATCTGGAGATTTTTCATTTCTCGACTCCCGCCGTGTTACCGAGAAATCCCGCTTTATTTGTCTTGCCGCCCGACAATTCTTTGGTTGAATTGGCGCGGCCTATCTCAAGACCGGTCGTGTCGAGTTGGCGTGAGCCACATCCGCTGACCCGCTACATAAACTTCACTCTGCTGCGGCCCTCATACGCCCGCCCGCTGCGGCCTAAGGTTGCCGGCGAGGCGATCATGGAAAGTCCGGACGGCCCGCTGGCGTTCGCAGTGGAGAGTCAGGGCGTTCGCCATTTAGTTCTGGGTTTCGATCCGTTTCCGTACTTGGGGCGAGAGAACCTCCCGGTTTCGATTTTCACGTTGAATCTCTTGGACTGGTTCTTTGAAAGCGCCGCAGGTAAAGAAACCCCCACAGGAGAACTGTTGTCACTTGGGGTCACTCGGCAGGGGGACTGGCTCGTCACACCCAAAGGTGAGAAGATTCCACTTAAGCCTGGCCAAAAAAATTTTCCGCAGACTTTTACTCAGGGAATCTATCAATTGAATCGCGCCGGTGAAAGAGAACTGTTCGCCGTCAATCTTCAGGATACCAATGAATCGGACCTGCGTGCGCTGGCGCCCATAGAAATCCGCGGCGAAACCGGTAGCCCAAGCAGCTCCTCGGCGTTCTTTTCGTTTTGGCCCTATCTCCTCTTGGCTTCACTGGCTCTGCTGCTCCTCGAGTGGTTCATCAATCCTCGAATGGCTCGATTGGGTCTACACTCTAGCTCGAACCGGATGCTGTCCCGTTTATGAGAGAACTCTTCTCCAACGTTCAGTTTGCGAAGCCTTTCTTCTTTTGGCTTCTGCTTGCCTTGCCGCTGCTTTGGTTTCGCCTGCGCGACCAGCGGTTTAGCATCGTTATCTGGCGTACTCTGATTCTGTTGCTCTTCATTGTGATTCTAGCGGATCCCCAGTCCGTAACCGAACAGACCAGGCATGAGGAGCGGATTTTCGCCTTCGATCTGTCGCAGAGCATTCCCGAAAGCATGCATCGCTGGATGGAGAGTACGGCGGATTCGCGTTTCTCTCCGAATCAACAAGACCGGATTTTCGTCTTCGGCTCGGAAACCCGGGAAGTCACGAATTGGCGCGAATGGCTCAAAGGCGAAAATTCAGAACAGAGCTCGATCCGGCCCGGCAAAACTAGCCTGGAGAAACTATTCACCACGCTTTTGGAGCTTCCGGCCGCGCCTCGAAGTCTCTTTATATTTACTGATGGGTGGGAGACCCAGGGAAACGTCGAGCACCTGCTGCCTGCTATCGCTGGATCAGGCCTCAAAATTTACCCCATTCTGCCCGCCGGGCCGCCCAAAATCGCTAACGTAGCCGTAACAAAACTCTTGGCGCCGACTTACGGTAACAGTGGCGAGGCCCTCAATCTGAAGGTTGTTTTAGAAAATCAAAACGAACGCGAAGTTGACGGAACGTTGACTCTTACGCGTAACGGCCAGACCTTCAAGACCGATTCGGTCAAATTGAAGCCAGGAAGCCAAATCTTCACCTATCAGACCACACTTTCCGATGGGTCGCCGACCTCCTTCTACCGTGCCAGTTTCACTCCCCGTCGAGCCGATTTTGATCGCTATGCGGCGGACAACCAGGCTTTGGCCTGGGTCACGGTCCGGTCAAAGGCGAAAGTTTTGTTGTTGAATGGGCGCAGCGGCGGAGGACGATACCTGGAGGAGATCTTCAAAAGGCTGGGTTTCGAGGTTACCTCCCGCACAGCGGACTCGCCCCCCGCTCCAACAGGATACCAAGTGGTTGTCTTTAATAACGCCGAGCGAGAAAAATTCAGCACCAGTTATCTCGCGTCCATCGAGCGGCACGTAGCCGCGGGAAACGGTTTTCTAATGCTTGGCGACGAGGCGAGCTTCGCTCCCGGCAGTTATCGCCGCACTCCCATCGAAAATATTCTACCGGTGGAGCCCCGCGAGCCAAAGCGGGAGGAAAAAAACCGCGCCGTCGTACTGGTCATCGACAAATCAGGCAGCATGCGAGAACAGAACAAGATGCTTTACGCGCTGGAAGCCGCCAAGGTGCTGGTGCGCCAACTCAAGGATAACGATCTACTAGGCGTCGTGGCCTTCGACGTGAGTCCGTTTATTGTGGTGCCCATGGAGTCCGTGGGCAGACTGCGGAGCACATTTAACTCTCAAATTGATCGTCTTAGACCCGGAGGTCAGACTTACATCTATCCCGCCCTGCTCGAAGCCAAAAGGCAGCTCGAGAGACAGAATGCGGCCATAAAACATGTCATTTTGTTGAGCGACGGTGAAACGCGTGGCAGTCAGAGCGAATTAATCGATCTCGTGAGCGTCATGAAGAATGAAATGAAAATCACCGTCTCGGGTATCGCGGTCGGTGCGGAAGCGGATATCCGGCTGATGAAACGAGTCAGCCAGTACGGTGGCGGCTTGTTTCACTATACTCTGGACCCCTCGACCTTGCCCCAAATCGTATTGCAGCAAATCCAGGACAAGCCCACAGACGAACCCCCGCGCGAACGAGACTTTACGCCGCTCCAAGAAAGGGGTTCCCAGCTACTTTCGAGCTTCCCAACCAGGTCCTATCCAACTATTCGGGGTTACATGGAGACCGATCTTAAACGGGGTGCTCACCTGGATCTAATGATTCCCAGGGACGACCGTAAGGCACCCTTGTTAGCTTCGTGGCAGTATGAGCGCGGCAAATCAATTGCTTTGACCACGGATCTGGAGGGCCGCTGGAGCAGAAACTGGATCCAATGGAACGAGTTGCAGAATTTTTTGGGCAAAATTCTTGACTGGCTTCGTCCTAGCGAGGAACCCATACCGCTTCACGAGGCGAGGGTGAGCCTCTCAGCCAGCCAACCTGTTCTAGAGCTTTTTGCGTACGAAGAAGCAAGCGCCGACAGCCAATTCCGATTTTCTGTCATTGGCAAAAGCGGTCGGTCCGAAGGTACGCTCAGGAAATTGGCCCCCGGTCATTACCAGGCTGAACTGCCCATATCAGTGCCGGGTGACTATCGGATAGAGCTCACGGAGGAGCGGCGCGGCCGGCGAATACCTTATCCGCCAATAGGTTATACCCTCCCCTACGACCGCGAAAGCGAAATAGCACGACCTGAATTCAATACCAACTTACTGATTCAATTGGCGCAAGCAACCGGCGGTGAGATTAACCCAGAATCACCGGATAAGTTTCAAAAGCAGGACGTCACGCGCAACTATCAGCCAATGAGACAGCCCCTAATTGTTTTGGCTTTTGTCCTTTTTCTTCTGGAAATCGCGGCTAGAAAACTGCTCTTGTCAGAGATCGATTAGCTTTTGCACCACTATTCTTTACTTACCACTCCCTTGATGCGCTTTTCCGAGTCTACGACGGGAATCATCTGCAAATTGTAGCGCGCAAAAAGTTCGCTTAATGCTTCTTGATTCAGGTGCTCCGGGGCTGTGATCACGTCGGTGCGCATAACCTCCTGGACGGTTTTGTCGCCGGGTGTTATCAGCAAGTCCCTGAAAGTAACTGTCCCCAACAGGCGTTCTTCAGCGTCGGTCACGTAGGCGTAGTAGATGGTTTGCGCGCGATCCCGCGCATCTCTGCGAAGAAAGCTAACAGCCTCGTCGACCGTCATATAAGGACGCAAACGGGCGTACCGCGGGTTTATCAAGTCTCTAGCGTGTTCCTCGGCGTAATCCAGAAGCCCTTTGACTTCCCGGCGGGTCTTGTCATCGAGTAGCGATAAGAGCCCCTCGCGTTCTTCTCCAGGGGCTTGCTGGATCACGTCCACTGCTTCCTCAGGCGCAAGCAGCCTCATCCACACTTTCCGTTCTCCGGGTGCCAGGGCTAAAGTCAGTTGGGACTTATCCTGGGCACTCAGGTGCAGAAAGAAATCCTCCGCGTCATCCCGCTGGAGCAGCTTAAAGCCCTCAACTCGGTCCCGTCTGGAAAGGACAGGCCAAGCCTCATACAGTTCGGCCAGAGCAAGGCTCTTCTCAGCAATGTTTCCTTCATAACTCTCTAAATATAATTCCCTGGTGTCGGCGTCGTAGGCGAACAGTTCAGCTTGCCGTCCCCAACTAATGGCGATGTCCAGCTGTTCTTCGGCCTCGTCGCCGAAATCGGCTTGCAGCTTGTCGTGGAAATAATCCCGAGCCACCCGCCCATTGTCGTCGCGCTGGAGCATTTCGTAGATCCAGCCGATAACCGGCAAGCGCAGGACCCGCCCCGCAATTATTGCTTTACGAGCCAGAATGGTAGCATCAGCGTATGCCCGCCCAAGCGGGGTGAGTAACAGATCGCCTTCATGCACTCTGATGAAACCCAGTAGATCTCCCGCCTCAACTATGGGCAAGAGGTCGTCGAGTTCGAGGACCAGATCGCCACCCATCCGGTAGAGATCGACTCGACCTCCCTCATCCACAAGTTTCTCCAGCAGGCCAGCTACCGCATTGAGCTGCGAATTCGGTAACGGCCGGGTCACCCCCGGCTGTCCGGGCTGAGTGCCAAGCGCCTCTTCTTTTGGCTTGGATTGACCGGCAACGGCCGCATAGACTTTATCTACAAGACTCTGAAAGGCGGTATCTTTGCGTTGGCGCGGGTGGCGCAATGTTACCGCAATCTCGGTAACGATGTGACCAGGGTCCTTTCCCATGATCACGATGCGGTCAGCCATGAACACCGCTTCCTCAATATTATGGGTAACCATCAAAATAGCCTTTGTGGGGATTTTCTTGTTCAGCCACAGTTCCATCAACTCGCCACGCAAAGCCTCGGCGGAAAGCACGTCGAGCGCGGAAAAAGGTTCGTCCAAACATAACAATTCCGGCTCGACCGCCATTGCGCGGGCAAACCCTACTTTCTGCCGCATGCCGCCGGAAAGTTCGCGCGGATAAGCTGATTCGAAGCCATCCAAACCGACAATGTCGATGAGCTTCAAGGCGCGTTCTACGCGTTCAGCGGGCGCCACGCCGCGCGCCTTCAATGCAATTTCCACGTTCTCCTGCACCGTTAGCCACGGATAAAGCGCAAATGTTTGAAAAACAATCGTCGTGTATGGATTGACGCCTTTCAACGGCTGCCCGTGATATGAGACCACGCCGGAAGTAACAGCGTTCAATCCTGCAATGATCCGCAGCAAGGTCGATTTTCCACATCCGGATGGGCCCAGCAAGCAGACAAATTCACCCGCCTTGATCTGGAGACTTATTTCTTTGACGGCGAGAAATTGTCTGGTTTCCAACCGGTAAGCTTTGGTGACGCTTTGAAGGTCCAACAAACTGTCGGCGTCATTGACTGCTGTTGCGTCAATCATGGGTGCCTCCGGTGCAGATTTATTCCATGCGATATCGCTCTTCGGCCAGTTTATAGAGACGGCGCCAGAAAGTCCGGTTAATCAGAACAACAGTGAGAACGAGCGTCAACGTGGCCGCCAGAAGCAGTCCATAGTCGCCTGTGCTGGTTGCGCTTGCGATGAGCGCGCCCGCTCCTATGGTAGCATGGGTTTGGCCGCCGAATTCCACGTATTCAGCCACAATACTTGCGTTCCAAGCGCCGCCGCTTGCCGTGATGGCTCCGGTGATGATGTATGGGAACAACGCGGGCAGGATCAGAGTCCGCCAGCGGTCTAGGGAGGAGAGGCGAAGCAAGTCAGTGGTGTAGCGCAAATCTTGCGGGATAGCCGCCGCGCCCGCGATCACGTTAAACAGAAGATACCACTGCGTTCCCATCAGCATTAGAAGCACAGCCGCGATGTTCAAACCGCCCGGTACCTGCAACAGCGCCAGCAGCACGACGGGAAAAAGCGCCGTAGCCGGAATGGATGCAACGACTTGCACGATCGGTTGGAGAACGGTCGCAAGGCGGCGGTTCGTTCCAATAAACACGCCGACCGGAATGGTCCAAATCAAGGTAATCGCCAGTGCAACGCTCACGCGGACGAAAGTGGCGACGATCCCCTTCCCGAGTTCGGCCCATGTCGAAGTGGGAAGCGCAACCAACAGGGCTGCCGCCCGATAACTCCCGTACAAAGCCACAAGTAAGAAAACAGCTAAGATTCCTATAGCCAAACGCGAAGCTCCCGCCTCGGCGGACGGTTCCGCTAAAGCGATGCTCCCACTCATACGGCGTTGAAACTCTCCGTCTATCCACTCACTGAAGGGTCGCCATATGCGCGTACCGAATTGCTCTGCAAGCCAAGCACGTGAAAGCAGATCGAGAAACCATGAGCTCGGCGGCTCATCCCCTTCTACCATGTCCATTTTGAATCTGTCGGTCCACGCGATGAGGGGGCGCCAAACCAGCTGGTCGAGTAAGACGATAATCCCCACCAATGTGATGACGCCCAAAACAACAGCGTGTGAATCTCCTTGGTTCGCCGCGGTCTGTAAATAGGAACCGAGACCGGGCAAGCGAAAATCACGGCTTCCGACGTTGAAAATTTCCGCGGCCATCAGGAAAAACCATCCACCCGACCAGCTCATCATACTGTTCCAGAGCAACCCAATCGCGGCAAAAGGAAGTTCAACGGTCTTGAAGCGAAGCCATGGGTCAAAGCGAAACACGGCGGCGGCCTCACGCAATTCACTTGGAATGGTGGTCAGCGATTGGTAAAAACTGAATGTCATATTCCACGCTTGCGAGGTGAAGATAAGCACGATAGCCGCAACCTCGGCGGCGAATGCCTGAGGCAGAACAGCGCTGAGACTAAGCAAAACTACCGGAAGGAATGAAAGGATAGGCACACTCTGCAGCACGTCCAGCAAAGGCATGAGCACGGTTCGCGCGGTGCGATTGCGCGCCGCAGCGTAACCGTAGAACAAGCTGAACAGCAACGACAAAAAATACGCAGCAGCCATGCGCCCGACGGAAAGCAAAGCGTACCACGGCAAAGCCAAGGGGGAGAGAGAAATATCGGGACCGGCAATAATTGCAGGGGCGCGAAAGGCTAGGCGTGCGCCGGCGTACAGTATGGTGGTGACGGCCAGCAAAATAACGGCATCACCAACTGTGAAAGTTGGGTTTTCGGGCAGGGCGGGACTGAAGCGAAATTGCCGCATGATTCCCCTACTAGGGCTAATAACCGTCCTACTTGCTACTGACGACGGGGCCCGGTAGGAATGCGGCGCCGAGACTTAAGCGGGACGGCAGTGTATGAGCAAACCTGGATTATCTGAACAATCCATATTTGTTTTCGATAATAGCCGATCAATCAAGTGAGTCAAGCAAGAAGACTCCTATCGGATAGAGCTTACAGAGGAACGGCGCGGCCGAAAACTACCATATCCACCGTTGGCTAAATCGCGCGATCTGATTTCAATACCAATTTGTTGGTTCAATTGGCCCAAGAACCGGCGGCGAGATTAACTCAGAATCACCAGACAACGTTTACGAGAATCAGCCAATGAGACAGCGCGTGATATTAGTGGCATTTCTGTTCTTGATTCTTGAAACTATCGCCAGAATCATGCTCTTCGCCGACCTGACTAGCGATGCTTGAAAGTTGGGACCAGGCTTTCCTCCCGGAATTTCAGACTTTTCGGTTGACACACGGAACAAAACGGTTTATTCAGTAGAAGATTTTTTTATTATGCGCCTGGGCAACCGAGATATAAGCACCGGTGACTTATTGCCTGCAGACCGATTCCCTGTCTTTCTGAATGTTTTCAAGACATTGGTTTGGCTATGGGTTTTCAGCGCCGTGGTCGCAATGAAACCCTCCGCCGCCGAGGGCTCCCCCCAGAAAACCGTCCGGAAAGAAACCCCGAAGAGCAAACCAACACCTAAGACTGATTCGACCCGAAAAATAAGCAATTCTCCAGCACACAACGCGCTCTTCCGGCAGGAACCTGCACCCGTCGACCCTCTGGAAAAACGCGAGCATGTGGTTCAACAAACAAAACTCGGTGATACGTTACCGGAGCTATTAAGCCGCTTCCGCTTGCCTCAAACCGAGAAACAGCTCTGGACTCGATCCGTTCGACGAAGCTTTGGAGCACAGGCCTTACCACCTGGCAAAGAGATTCACTTTTACTTTTCTAAGCCGGCTCTACACGGTCGGAGCCAGAGGGCGCCAGGCCAACTTAAAGCGTTGGAAGTTGACTATAATGATGTCTCGACCCTCACCTGGGAAAAGGGCATCAAAGGAATCCTCTTCCAGAAGCGTGAAAAGCCTTATGACGTCGAGCTAAAGACGGTCAGCGCAACGGTGGAAAACTCACTTTTCGACGATGGGCAAAGAGCCGGTATCCAGCCGACGTTACTCTCTCAGCTTGCGGATATTTTTAACTGGGACGTTGACCTCGAAAAGGACATCCACAAAGGCGACAGCTTCAAAATAGTCTACGAGAAGAGAAGTCGTAAAGGTCAGGAAGCCAAAGCTTCGCTGCGCATCGTCGCCGCTGAATTGATCAACGCCAGCCAGAAACTGACCGCGATTTACTTTGAGAAACAGAAAGGACAAGGCAACTACTACAACTTAGAGGGAAAGAGTTTAGCTCGCTCATTCTTGCGCTTTCCATTGGAGTTTACCAACATCACATCTTATTTTACCCACTCCCGCCTTCATCCCTTGCTGAAAGCCAATTTACCCCACACCGGCGTGGATTTTGCCGCGCAGAGGGGAACTCCGGTTCGTGCCGTAGGTGACGGGGTGATTTCCCAAGCGGGCTGGAACGGCGGCTATGGTAAGGCGATCGACATACAGCATGACGCCACGTATTTGACCCGTTATGCGCATCTCGACAAGTTCGCCGAGGGGATTCGTGACGGCGTATCGGTTCAGAAAGGTCAAGTCATCGGCTATGTGGGCTCGACAGGCCGAAGCACCGGCCCGCATCTTCATTTCGAACTCTATAAGGATCACCAGTACGTCGATCCCCTAAGCGTCGATTTTCCCGCAGAAGAAACGATCGAGCCTGCCTTGCAAAAAATATTCGATAATCAAAAGCAGCTTTTGCTGGTCGAACTCTCGTCAGCGCCCCAATCCTAAATCCGCGCCGTTCCTGGGACCGCAGTCTGGATTTCAAATCACTTGATTCATTTTTTTCCTTTGCCGATGCGCACGAGGGCTTGCAATTCTCTCCCATCGGCAGAACAAGGATGCTGGTCGATCATAATTTTCCGTGCGGTACTATGATCCGGCCTCAAGGCGTGAAGACTTCATTCACAGAAGAGAATGTCGCTCCCGGTTTCGGTCCTCCGGAGATCACATAAATTGATTGTCCGATGATGGCCGCCCCCAATCCGTGGCGCGCCGTTGGCATGGGCGCCCAGCGGCGCCAGTTGTTCTTGACGGGATCGTAAGACTCGGTTTCATTGTGTGTTCCAGAGCCGGATTCTCCTCCAAAGACAAATATCTGTCCGTTAAGTGAAGCCGCCACAATCCCGCTTCTTACCGTCGGCATCGCCGTACGCGACCGCCAACGATCCGTGGCGAGGTCGTACTCTTCATTTTCCGTAATACTTCTGTCGTGTCTGCCGTTGATGCGTCCCCCAATAGCATAGAGTTTTCCGTTCACGACGCCGATCGCGTGGTGGTCCCTGGGTGTCGGGATCGGGGCTCGTCTTACCCAACGGTCTTGGGCGGGATCGTACTCTTCGTTAGCAGTGGTATTTTTGCCGTTGGCGCCAACGCCGCCGACGGCGTAGATCTTTCCGGCAATCACGCCGACGGCTAGCGCGCCCCTCGCCGTGGGCAGCGGCGACCGGGCGCGCCAGCGATCGGTCGAAGGATCATATTCATAAACGCTGTCCGTCGAGCCTTGGCCGGACATGTATCCGCCGATCACATAGATCTTTCCATCGACCGCGGCGGCGCCGATGTGGTGTAACGGACGCGGCAGCGATGCGCGGCGGCGCCAAATATTCTTAGCAGGATCATACTCTTCGACGAGGTCGCCGTTTTTTTCATAGCCTCCCATGACGTAGATCTTGCCGCCGAGTTCCGCCGCCGCTACTTCGGTTCGCGCTGAAGGCATGGGAGCACGAAGTTCCCATTTGCCGGGCAACGCTTCACTCGCACCGGTTAGCGACCTCAAGAAAAACACGAATACGAGGCTTAACTCAAGCAAGCGAATACCGACTGCGGTCATGTCTCAATAAATTTCAACTTCGATTCAATGTCTTAAGCGGAAACCTGACGTGCATGGCGCCCAGATTGCCGACTCATGACCGAATGGCCAAGTCTACGATGGATAGGGATTCTCGAGAGCATTGTTTTCCATCAGGGAGTGCAAATCGACCATGGTGAAGGCGCAGTATTTGGGCTCGTATCCGAGCTTTGTGGTCGTCATTCCCTGCTCCAAGATACGCTGCAGGATCATGCGGTTCAGGGGGCCGTGCCCCATTCGGCCGTCGTGCTGAAGCAAATCCGCCTCGGCATGGGCAGTAAAATATACGGCTTGCTGCGTTGTCATCCCATAGTGGGAGACGAGAGCATTCGCCCATTGCTTAGACCAGTGACCGAGAGTCTCCTCGTACACGTGCATCCCCCAGAGTTCGATAATCGATCCGTCCTGGAACATGCGGCGGCAGTAATCGCTGATAGCTCGCCCGGCGGCGGAGGCAGGTTGTTCCAGCACCTGCGCCCGGGAAAGCCCTAACGCTTTCGCGGTTTCGAGTAAGATCAACGTATGTCCCGGGGGCTTGGGCGAGATCAACTCTTCGGCGATTTTTTCCGTAAAGGCTGGCAAGAGATCGTAATTGCGGACAAAAAAGGGCAGGTGGACGTAATACGAAACCGCGTTAAGAGCGACAACCTCCACGGAGAAGAGCCCCCAATCTTTGAAGAAGCGGCGCATGCAGCCAAGCGGGAGGCGGCCTTCTCTAAGCTGGGTCATAAAGGAACCGTGATGAATCTTTTGTTCCCAATGAAGGAAAAGATCATGATACAGCTGATCAACGTACGCTTTGGCTTCAGTTGAATTCATGAAACTGAATTTTGGCGGAAATCAGGCTTTGGGATGATGTTAAGGAGCCTTTACATAAAGGGGTAATTTTCTGTATTGTTAAAACCTAAAAGGTTCTTGATGTCAATCGTTCACGGAGGCAAAAGAGATGGAAGCGCTGAGCCCTGACAAGTTTCTCAAGCAATTGTCCGATCATCGTGAGGCCTTTTGGGAAAAGATGACCGCGGAGCGCAAGAGCTATGGCGCCGAAAAGCCTCTCACTCCGCAAATCGTCGTCCGACGGCTGCAGTTTGGAGTTGTGATGGAAAGAAAGGCCGCCGAAGTCAGCGCGCCCTGGGTGTCCCGTCTACCTGAGTTGGAACTGCAACAGTCGCTATCGGAATACGTGGCCAATGAATTGAAGCACGCCTCTATTTTACGAAAAAGAATTTCAGAACTGCATGCTGATCCCGATGCGTTGTGGAAAAATCCGCTCGAGGAACTCAAGGAGCTTTGGAATTTTCATGACTCCCTGGGCTCTTTCTGTGAGTTATTCGCGAGCGTGCAATACGGCCATGAAGAGTTCTTTCCCCGCACTTCGAAGTCATTTATCGAACGGGTCGAGTCGATCGATCCGCAGACGGCAGCGATCTATCGGGATACGCTGCTAGCCGATGAAGAGGGCCACGAGTGGCTTGCGCCGGAAATCCTGCGGCGCTATGCGACGGATTCGGTCACGCAACAGCGCTGCCTGGAAGCTTTAAAAAAAGGCTGTGAGCTTTTTGGGCGGGCGATCGAGAGTTTTAATCGGAGCTTGCTTGCGTAGCCGTGATCGGGTAACGCTTGATCGCGGAAAAGATAATTAGAATGGCGGCATTCAATCAAGAGTAACTGATCGTATAAGTCCGTTCAATGTTTGGGCTCAATTCTCTTTCCGTAAGTGACCTCGCCTTTGTCCACCCGGAGCGAGAACCCACATTCTGGATTCGTACAAGCCCAGGCTTTGAACACCACCGAAGCCCCGTCCTGCCCATAGTCCGATAGCGGGATAAGAAGCCCATTTATTGCATTTTTGGCATTTCGGCAGGTCCATCTCCACTCCTCCTTTCAGCGACCGAACACAGCGAACCTCACCCAGAGACAATAAAATTCTATAGTATTGATTAGGCCTAAATCAAGCTGTTGTCCCGGGTGGACGATAGGAGGTTGAGGAGCTCTCGTTCAATCATTTTTAAAAAGAAAGAGGGATAGCCGGGTGATCCAGCTATCCCTCTCTCAAGCGAGACGAACGAGTGAAGACTACTTTTTCTCCGTCTTCTTCTCCGTCATGTCGCTCTTTTTCTCTTCGGGCTTCGTTGTCTTAGCCTTGGTCTCGGTCTTAGCTATGGAGCTGGCGACCATCTTTCCATCCTTTTCGGTGTAGGAAACTTTAACCATGTCACTTACTTTTACCTTTTCCAGCGCGCCTTTGGCTTTGGTATCGGCGGTCAGATTGGTCTCTTTATCCTTTGCCTTAACGGTCAGCGTACCCGCCTTGGCATCTACCGACGTGACCTCACCCGTGATACGCGTGGTCTTCGGCTTCTCGGATTTCATCTCTGACTTTTTTTCTGTTGCCGGAGCCGCCGGAGTTGCTGGAGTCGCCTTTTTCTCCTGCGCGAAGCTAACACCGCTGAAAGCTAGTGTAGTCAAAGCGACAACTAATACCTTAAGTGCGTTCTTCACAGTATCACCTCCTTTCTTTATTTAGACGTAGCGACTTGGAAATGCTTCAAAGGACCACGAAATTCGCCCCCAAGGGCAATCCGGTGACGCCCGGAAGGCCCTGGTTTTATTCATGTTCCGGCTTGCATTGCCGCCAAGCCCGGAAACGGTCAGGATAATTCGTAAAAGCGCCGGGCGTTATCTTCAAGTAGCTTTTGGCGAACCGCAGAAGAAATATCGTCCCTTTCCTTAAGGTACCGGGCCGTCCCTTCGGTACGATCGGCGTGCGGGTAATCAGAAGAATACATAAAGAGATCCTCCCCCACCTCTTCTACGACGCGACCCAGGAAAGATTCATTCCCCTCGCAGCCAAAGAAAATCCGCCCCGACTTCAGGTACTCGCTTGGCGGATGGCTGATCAAATCATGGGCGCCATAGCGTGGATTCTCAAAATGGTCGTCCATGCGTTCGACATGGGCCGGCACCCAGCTGATTCCTCCCTCAAGAAAGGCGAACTTTAGGTTCTCAAAACGATCGAGTAGTCCGGAACATAGCACGCTGGTGAGGCCCGCCATGATGGGAAAGATCCCCGCCAACACTCGGTTCGGAAAATGGTGCTCAAAAAGCTTGTCGACCACAGGAAATTGCAGGCTGAAGTGAACCGCAACGGGCAGCTTCAATCGATTCGCCTCGGCGAAAAACGGATCATGATGAGGGTGGTCCAGCCGCTGCGCGCCTGCTGTGCCGTTGATCATCACCGCAGACATGCCGAGCTCTTTGATGCGGGCGAGCTCTTTGGCGGCGCCTTCGGGATCTTGCAGGGTGACAACGCCAACGCCCTTGAGTCTATCGGGCGCTTGCGCACAAGCCGCCGCCAACCATGTGTTATAGGCTCGGCAAACTCCCCTGGCGAGAACACCATCCGGCCACGCGTTGACGTGCAAAAGGAAGCTCGGGTAGAGAAACTGTACGTCAATGGACTCTCTGTCGAGGTCGTGCAACCGCTCTTTCAGGTTGGTCAAGGTCTGGCTGCCCATGGACGCGCGGCGCTCCGATTGTATTGCCTTCCCCGGAGGCGCGGCCGTCCCGGGAGCGCCCGCTCCTCGTATGGATGGTCTCCTGTAGGCAGTCTGACCGTCAACCACCCAGAAATTATATCCTTGGTCATCGCTGAGCAGTCTCGGGCGGTAATTTCTGAGTGGCGGTTCCATGTACTTCTCAAACATTTCTTCCGTCTCAAAAAAGTGCCCGTCACCGTCAATGATCATATCCCGTATCCTCTCTGAAAAAATGAGTTCTTATCGAGAGGCTCTGGTTATTTCAAGACCCAAGAGCCTTACCGACGAATTAGTTCTTTACTCTTGTGCCGTTGCCATGACAACCGACTCGAAACCATCATTTTGAACGCTGAGAAACGGCTTCAGGACTCAGCCCGGCAGACCAAGGATAAGCCTTTTGGCTATGGCTGATCTTTGACCGCACCATGAGTTCGGCATGGCTCACGCCTACGGCTTTCGTGTTGACGACCGGCACGCCAATAGGGGGCTCCAATTCCCCGGGTGTGACGACATAGGGGTAGATCTTTCCGCCCAGTGGAATGATCGCTTGCGCGCCTTGCTCGACGAGCTCGCGGCCGGCGGCGACCGTGCGCTCGATGATGATGTCATGGTAATCTGACAATTCGCCGGCGTCATAAAGACCGACCGTCCTGATCCCGGACACGAAGGCGGACATGCCATAGGTTTGCACCAATCTCATAGTGTGAGGAATATGAGTCTCCAGGGGAACGATGAGGCCGAAGCGATCACAGATGCTGGCGGTGAAATGAAGTGACGCGCGCAATAAACCTATCACCGGGATCCGCACCGCAAGCCGGCTCGCCTCGACGCCGGGGTCGAACGTATTGCTCTGCATGACGGCGTCGAATCCCAGGCGCTCGGCTTCGATGGCTTTTTGGACCAAAGCCGGGGTTTCCAAGATATGATGCAAGCCCGACAGGGCCTTCCGTTCTTCCAAAAGACTCAGCACTTCACCCCCGCCGAGATCGTCGGGATAAGCGAGCTCAAAGGTTGTTCCGGGCGAGGCATAGCTCCGAAGCAGTTCCTGGATGTGAGCTTCCAGTTGCGGCGAATGGCGCTTGAATGAATGATTCAAGAACATGATACGCATGGTAGTCTCCTTGGTTACCTGTTACGCACAAGTTGCTCGGCTTATCAAGAAGATATTTTAACTGCCAAAGATCGTTCTGAGCTGTTGTGTATACTCACCCAGCTTTTCCGCCAGTGCCGGATTCAACGGCACCATTTTGATTTCTTTTAGCGCCGCAGGTTGCTCCGTCACAAGGTCGGCGCGCGCGACGAGTCTGCCAAATCCTTGTTGGATTTTTTGTCCATCGCGGGACAAAGCGAAATCGATGAACAGCTTCGCGGCGTTCGGATGAGCGGCTTGCGAGGAAAGACCGATTCCGACCATCACAGCCGGCGCGGCGCCTAAGGCCGTCCAGTCGATGGGCGCGCCTTTCTCTTTCATGCGATCTACCGAAGAGGCTGGAATGTTAATGTCGAGCAAACCCTCTCCTGCGGCGACGAGTTGCGCCAAGAGTTCATGTCCTTCTCGCAGCACCGGCTGCTGCTTTGCGAGATTGTGCATGTATTGAAGGCCGCGTTCGCGGCCCATGATTTGCAACACGCCGGCAAACCAGTCCGCCTTCGTGCCCTCCATCATCATCTTTCCTTTCCACTTGGGATCCAGCAGGTCATCGTAACTTTTGGGAACCAACCGTGGCGGCACCAGACGGGTGTTATAGGCGACGACATAGGGATTGTAATAAACCGTTGTCCAATATCCCGCTTCCTTAAAATTCTTCGGATATAGGGCATCGGCCTGCGCGGTGTAGCGCGCCAGCACGCCGCTCCGATTGAAGATATGCATGCTGAATTCCACCGTCTGAATGACGTCGGCGAAGAGCTTCTTGGCTCTGGCTTCGGTCAGAACTTTGCTTAAAAGCTTTTCGCTGCCGGTGCGGTTCAGTTTGACCTTGACGAATGGATAGCGCTTCTCGAACTCGGCGATTAGGATATTTGCCTCGCCCAAGTTCATCGAAGCATAGAACACGATTTCGCCTTCGCGCTTGGCGCCCTCGACGAGTGCCTCATTACTGGCGAATAAAGTCCGGAACGTTCCGGGAAAGAGCAGCAGTGCGAGGACGGTCACTGCGAATTCAATCCTTATTTGGTTCGGAATCCTCACGCGATTTCCGCCAATGCGTATGACGATTAAGCCTTGGAACCGGCTAGGATGCGACAAAACCGCTTTGTTCGAGCTCGCGGATAAACCGCTCATCGACGAATTGCCGGGCGTCTGCCTGTTTCGCCTCCGGGACTTCCTTTACCATGAAGTTGAGCAACATCTGGAGGGCGGAAACAACGGGATAGGGAATAGGTGGCATTCCCGGTTGCGTGAGATCGTAAGTCTCCTCCGCAACGCTTCGGTCCGTGATTCCGCTGTACTCGGCCTGGACCTCGATCGTAAACTCGCGGTCCGTGCGATAGTGGTGCATGCCTTCGACGTAGGCTTTGATGAACTTCCCGACGATGTCGGGATTCTTCTGAACGTAATCGCGGCGGGCCGCAATCCCACCGAGAGAATAATTCAAGCCGTACTCAGCGAAATCTACCAAGTAATGACAGCCCTTCCTTTGAGCGTAAATAGATTCCGGGGGCGTGATAACGATTGCATCGCAATTGCCGCCAAGCAGGGCTTCAATCTCCCTATCGCCGCCGGGTGATATGGGTTCCTTATGTAAGCCCAGAATACCCGTCGCTTCAAACTTTTCGATGATAAAATTCACCAGCGCGTCGTTCAAACCGCCATCGCCGACAAAACCGATTTTCTTGCCTGCCAATTGCTCGCGGCGTTCGATCCCCGGTCTGCCCATAATGAATTGCTGGTTGATACCGCCGGTAAGGAAAACCAAATCGGCTTCGCCTTTTAGTATCGCTCTCAACGGCGCTGGCGCCGCCATATTGCCAAACTGAATCTCTCCCGACATGAGTCCCCGCACAACCCCTTTTGCTCCACCCATCAAAAGCGGCCTGCCGACTTCCAGCCCATTCTTTTTGAACAACCCGGCCTTCCACGTCACCATCATCGGTCCGGCACCCTGTCCGATCGTCGCGTAGCCAGCTGTTACATTAGTCAGGTCTGCCATTCTTTCATCTCCTTCGGCAATCGCTGTCCGCTTGCCTTAAAGAACGACGAGCTGATTTATCTCCTACCACAGCATCATGGCGAGAAGTCAAGTTGCAAACCATCTTTGATTCTCATTGACACCATTCTAGCCTCAGCGTATATTTAAATTCCGTGATGCGCTTTCCCTGAGGGCCATTGCGGTTTTTTATTTTTAGGGACGAGAATTCGGCTATGACCCTTCTTCCATGGACCGGCGTACCTGTAATCGATTGAATCTATGGCCGTTGTGGCGATTATCCCGGCGCGCTATGGTTCGACTCGTCTTCCGGGAAAGCCATTAGCTGAAATCGGCGGCAAGCCGATGATCCAACATGTCTATGAGAGCACCTCGAAAGCTCGTGTTTTGGATCGTGTTCTGGTCGCGACTGATGATCAGCGCATAGCAGAAACCGTTCGGGGTTTCGGTGGCGAAGTGATGATGACCGCGAAAGATCATGCGAGCGGCACAGATCGGTTGGCGGAGGTCGCGCGGAAAATCAAAGCGGAATGCATCGTCAATGTGCAGGGCGATTTGCCGTTCATTAAGGCAGAGACGATCACCCGAGCGGTTCGGCCCATGCGCCGCGACCGCTCGATTCCCATGGGGACAGTCTGTACGCCGATTCACGACGAGGACGAATGGCATAACCCGAACATTGTGAAAGTTGTCACGGATGCCAAGGGGTTTGCTATTTATTTTTCTCGCGCAACGATTCCCTACCCGCGCAACGACGTCTCACCGTACCGCGACCCCACAGTTAGATCGGATCAAAAAGTTTGGGGCCATCGTCACCTCGGGCTATATGTTTACCGAAGGGATTTTCTCTTGAGATTCGCCAGGCTTCGACCAACATGGCTCGAGCAGACGGAGTCATTGGAGCAGCTACGGGCGCTGGTCTACGGCCATCGAATTTATGTTGCCGCAGTTGATGACCGGCCGGTGGAAGTGGATACCCCAGAGGATTTAGTTAAGGCGAAAAATTATTTGAACCAGTTGAGGAATTGAGAGGAAGCCATGGCTGGCGTAAAAACCAAGTTCATTTTTGTGACCGGCGGCGTGGTATCGTCGCTGGGTAAGGGACTGGCCTCGGCATCGATTGGCGCGCTGATGGAGAGCCGGGGGTTAAAAGTAACAACACTCAAGATGGATCCCTATATCAATGTGGATCCAGGCACCATGAGCCCGTTCCAGCATGGCGAGGTTTTTGTGACCGACGACGGTGCGGAAACCGACTTAGATTTAGGACACTACGAGCGCTACGTGTCGACCTCTATGAGTCGCAAGAATAACTGCACGACCGGTCAAATTTATGAAACCGTTATCGCGAAGGAACGTCGCGGAGACTATCTCGGCGGCACCGTGCAAGTCATTCCGCACATTACGGACGAGATCAAGCGGCGCATTTTAGCCGCGGCCGAAGGCTACGATATCGCGATTTGTGAAGTCGGTGGAACCGTCGGAGACATCGAAGGGTTGCCTTTTTTGGAAGCCATTCGTCAGTTCGCTTGGGATTGGGGCAGGGAAAATGTTTTGTACGTTCATCTCACGCTCGTGCCCTATATCACCGGCGGCGGAGAGCTCAAGACCAAACCGACTCAACATAGCGTTAAAGAACTTACCGGTTTGGGGATCCAGCCGGATATTTTGCTTTGCCGCACGGATCGCTTCCTCGATAGGAAGATTAAGGCGAAGATCGCCCATTTCTGCAACGTGAAAGAAGAGTCGGTCATCACCGCTAAGGACGTGGAATGGATCTATGAAGTCCCGCTGGTCTTCCATGAAGAAGGACTGGACGCTCAGGTCGTTGAGAAACTCCACATGTGGACCGGGGCGCCGAATCTTCAGAGGTGGCAAAAGATCGTCCAGGTGCTGAACAACCCGAAATCTACGGTCCGCGTCGCCGTCGTCGGGAAGTATATGAGCCTAAAAGAATCTTATAAAAGTCTATTCGAGGCTCTGGTCCACGGCGGCATCGCCAACGAAGTTAGAGTCGAGTTGGATTACGTGGAGGCCGAAAAAGTTGAAGAGGTGGGAGCCGGTGAACTCCTGGCGCAAGCGGACGGCATCTTGGTGCCGGGTGGGTTCGGGGACCGTGGCAGCGAAGGCAAAATCGAAACCATACGCTACGCGCGCGAAAAGCAGATTCCGTTTTTCGGAATCTGTCTGGGAATGCAAATGGCCGTTGTCGAGTTTGCGCGCAACGTTTGCGGCCTGGCTGGGGCCAATTCAAGTGAGTTTGATCCAAATAGTCCGCATCCTGTGATCCACCTGATGGAGTCGCAGCGGGGGATCGACAGCAAAGGCGGGACGATGAGGCTCGGTGCCTATCCGTGCGCCTTGCAAGACGAATCATCGGCATTGAAGCTCTACGGCCGGAAGAAAATTTCCGAGCGCCATCGTCATCGTTATGAATTCAACAACGGCTACGCTGAACAGTTAACCGCAAAAGGAATGGTTCCGAGCGGCATATCGCCGGATGGAAACCTGGTTGAGATCATCGAGCTTAAAGATCATCCCTGGTTTCTCGGATGCCAGTTTCATCCGGAGTTCAAATCCCGCCCGATGGATTGCCATCCGTTGTTCAAAGGATTCATCAAAGCTGCGTCGCAGAACCGTCAGGCCCTGAGAGAAGTCCCGCGAATTAAGGTTGCGCGCCCCTGAGTCACTACGGTAGATCGACACGCATGGCGGCTAAACCGGTTAAAGTAGGCAGTATCGAGATCGGTGCTGGAGCACCTCTGGCCGTCATCGCCGGTCCCTGCGTGATCGAGAGCCGAGAGTCTGCCTTGAGACATGCTGCCGCGCTCAAAGAAGCGGCAGATCGGGTCGGAGTCCCTTATATCTTCAAGTCTTCCTACGATAAGGCCAACCGCTCCTCGTTGGGTTCCTTTCGTGGTCCCGGTTTGGCAAAGGGCCTTGAAATTTTGGCTGAGGTAAAACAGAAAACTGGGGTGCCGGTGCTCACCGACGTACACGAGAAAGAGCAGGTGGGGCCGGCCAAAGAAGTTATTGATATCCTGCAAATCCCCGCGTTTCTCTGTCGTCAGACGGACTTTGTGGTTGCAGTTGCCCGATCTGGCAGGGTGGTCAACGTTAAGAAGGGACAGTTTCTAGCCCCCTGGGACATCCGCAACGTCATTGAAAAGATTCTCTCGACGGGAAATGACCAGCTGCTGGTGACTGAACGCGGGGTTTCGTTTGGCTACAACAATCTGGTTTCCGATATGCGCGCCCTGGTGGTGATGCGGGAGCTGGGTTATCCCGTCGTTTTCGATGCGACCCACAGCCTGCAACTTCCGGGAGGGCTAGGGAAGGCTTCCGGTGGCGAGAGAAAATACATCGCTCCACTGGCACGCGCGAGTGTGGCGGTTGGAGTCGACGCACTCTTTATGGAAGTCCACGAAGATCCGGATCGTGCATTGAGCGATGGTCCCAACTCTCTGCCCTTGAACGAGTTCGAGGAGTTGCTTCGAGTCATCAAGCAGCTCGACGGGATTCTGAAAGGCAATTCAGCACGATGAATAAAGCGGTTGCGTTACAGCGGGCGAAAGACGTCCTGAACATCGAGGCGAAGGGCATCTTGTCTCTCATGGATCGACTGGATGATAGTTTTGTCCGGGCCGTTGAGTTGCTGCACGGCTGCCGCGGCAAAGTGGTTGTGACCGGAATGGGGAAGTCGGGATTGATCTGCCGCAAGATCGCGGCGACGCTCTCGAGCACGGGCACCCCGGCCTTTTTTCTCCATGCCGGTGACGCCAATCATGGCGACATGGGGATGATCATGCAAAACGATGTCGTCCTCGCTATTTCTAACAGCGGCGAGACCGAAGAGATCCTAAGGCTGATCCCCATTCTCAGGCGATTAGGGGTAAAACTGATTGCCATGACCGGAAATCATGGATCCACCCTTTCGCGTGCAGCGGAGGTCGTTCTTGATGCCGGCGTAAAGGAAGAGGCCTGTCCGCTCGGATTGTCGCCGACGGCGAGTACTACGGCGGCTCTGGCTCTTGGCGACGCCCTTGCCGTTATTTTATTAGAGAAGAAAGGCTTCAAGGAGGAAGACTTCGCGCTGCGCCACCCAGGGGGGACTCTGGGGCGGAAGCTTCTGCTGCGCGTCGAGGACTTGATGCATCGGGACGCCGATATACCGCTTGTGCGGGAAGAAACCTCCATGAAAGAGGCAATTCTCGTTATCACATCGAAGCGTTTCGGAATAACCGGCGTGACCGGTAAACGGGGCAATCTGATCGGAGTCATTACCGACGGTGATCTGCGCCGCGCGCTACAAACGCATGGTGGCGGTATTCTGAGTAGGAGAGCGGACGAGATTATGTCCCTTAAGCCGAGATCGATCGAGAAAGACGCCCTTGCTTCGCAAGCCCTCGCAAGAATGGAAGAGAACGTGCCACGTCCGATCACCTCGCTGTTTGTCGTCGAGAGACCCGGCGATCTGGTCCCAATCGGGATCTTACACATTCACGACCTTCTCAAGGCCGGCATCGTTTAACCCTCCTGTGAAACGTATCCCGCTCAAGGTCCGGAACAAGGCCAAAAAGATTAAACTCCTCCTGCTCGACGTCGACGGGGTGCTTACCGACGGGGGCATTTTCATCGATGATCGCGGCTACGAGACCAAGCGATTCGACGTGCGCGACGGTCAGGGTATTGCACAATTGAAACGCGCAGACATCGAGGTCGGATTCATTACAGGCCGCTCCTCCAAGGCCGTGCATCATCGAGCACGAGAGCTTGGGGTCAAAATCGTGCACCAAGGTGTTCAGGACAAAGCCGATATTTACAAGCGGATCAAGCAAAAAACCCGGCTCACCGATGAGCAGATTGCCTATATGGGGGACGATGTCGCCGATCTGCCAATATTGCGCAAAGTGGGACTAGCGTTCACGGTTCGAGACTCGTGGTCTGGGATCAAGTCGGAGGCCCATTACGTGACTCAAAGTAGTGGGGGTAAAGGGGCGGTGAGGGAAGTTTCGGAGCTGCTACTTCGGGCTCAAAATATTTGGAACGACCTAGAAAAAAAACATTATCCTGCCTAGAATTATCTATATATTTGTGGGGTAAGTGCAATTTTCGTGCCCGTTGCTTTACACGCACCGGAAAGAGTGGTATTTTTAGCACCTGATTTCTGGAGAATCGCATGCGTAAACGTAGACGATTTATCTTGCTCCTGGTCATTTTTCTTTCGCTCGGAGGCGTGGGCTATAAAGTGGCGGAGAGCATTTGGATTATGAAGGCCCGCGAGTTCAGGAAAAACCCCCTCAAGGCTTTGGACTACCTCCCCGACTCGGCCTTGCACATGAAGGATTTTCGTCGGGCAAAGATCGAGGAAGGCCGGAAGGTATGGGAGCTTTTCGGGGACGAGGCGAACTACTATAAAGAGCAAAAAGAAGCGATCATCAAGAAGCCGCGATTTTATTATTACGATAAGAAGGGGCAGACCGTGGAAACAACAGGTGATATGGCCCATGTTTACTTGAATGAAAAGGAACTCGAGAAAATGGAGCTTCAAGGAGCAGTCGAGGTGACCTACCAAGGCTATGTTTTGAATTCCGAGCACGCTGTGTATTTGCCAGACAAGCAGCAGATCGTGTTTCCCAATAAAACGACCATGGTGGGCGACGGGCTCGCCTTGGAAGGCTCGAGCATGGAAGTTGAATTGGACGATAGAAAAATGCGCCTGCTGCGAAACGTCAAGACCAGAATCGAGCCTGATACGCTGGCCAAGAAGAAAAAAGATTCTAACTCGAATCTCGCGCGCGGGGGATAAATGCGTCGTTGGCTGCTCAGTTTGCTTCTAATAGGGTTGTCTCTTTCCTCGGGATGGGCGGTGTCGCTTGCTGCCAGCGCCGCGCCGCCAGCCAAAGAAGAAACAAAGAAGGGCGCCTCCGGTTTCGAAATCAACAAAAAGGACCCGATTTATATCACCGCCGACTGGATGGAGGTTGATCAGAATAAGAACACAATCACTTACAAGGGACGCGTGGTAACCATTCAGGCGGATATGACTATGAGGAGTGAGGCACTGATCGCTTATTACGATCCGGAAACGAAGCAAATGAGGCAGATCGTAGCCGAGGGAAAAGTGAATGCGACGCAGGGGAATCGCGTAGCGACGGGAGAAAAGGCTGTCTTCGATGACAAATCCAAGACCGTCACTCTCACCGGGAACCCTGTCATGCGCCAAGGCAATAGTCAGGTCACGGGCACCAAAGTGGTTTACTATATGGACCAAGATCGCGCGATCGCCGAGGGCGACGGCAAGGTTAGGGTACAGGCGACGATCTTCCCGGAAGAGCTGAAGAATCAGGATAACGGAAATGCCGCAACTGGAAAACAGAAATGAGCATTCTCAGGGCGGCGGCGGTGTCGAAATCTTATGGTGGTCGTCGCGTTGTCGATGCAGTAAACTTGGAAGTCAAAGGCAGCGAAGTTATCGGTTTGCTCGGTCCCAACGGCGCGGGCAAAACCACGACGTTTCATATGATGGTTGGCTTGGTGCCGCCGGATGAAGGGCAGGTGATTCTGAACGATGAAGATCTCACTGCGGCGCCGATCTACGAACGGGCACGAGCAGGAATCAGTTATTTGCCGCAGGAATCCTCTGTGTTTAGGCGGCTTACGGTGGAGGAGAATCTGTTGGCGATTTTGCAAACGTTGGACCTGAGTTCCGAGCAACAACAGGAACGATCACAGGCGCTCATGAAAATGCTCGGTATCAGCCACCTCGCGACCCATAAGGCCTTTACCTTGTCGGGTGGAGAGCGACGCAGGGTCGAAATTGCCCGTGCGCTGGTTCTCTCGCCGTATTTTCTCTTGCTCGATGAACCTTTTACCGGCGTGGACCCGATCGCCGTCACCGAAATTCAAAAGATCATACGCCGACTGGTCACCAGTGGAATTGGCATTCTCATCACCGACCACAACGTGCGAGAGACGCTGGGAATATGCGACCGTGCTTACATTGTCAATGAAGGGTCTATCCTCGAAGAGGGCACGCCTGAGACCATCGCCACAAGTCCCAAGGCGCGAAAATTCTATTTGGGAGAAAGTTTTAGATTTTAGTTATGGCTCTTGAGATTCGACAGGTTCAAAAACTCGCGCAGCAATTGGTCATGACGCCTCAGTTGCAGCAGGCGATCAAACTGCTGCAACTCTCGCGCCTCGAGCTACAAGAGATGGTCTCTCAGGAACTGCAGGAAAATCCTGCTCTTGAAGAAGCTCCCGTAGAAGAATCCCAAGCCACTGAACAGATACGGTCCGAAGTACAACCGGATAGTCCTGAGCCGACAATAGAACTGGTCATCAATCGGGAACAGTCGGTCGTCGACAAGATTGGCACGATGGATTGGCAGGAATATCTCGACACCCACTCCAACGACCGACATGGTTCCTTGACCGCTGAGGCGACAGCGGACGACGGCGAGGGGCCACCCTCTTGGGAAAACAGCCTGACCAAAAAAACGTCCCTGGAAGATCATTTGATCTGGCAACTGCGTTTGTCGAAGATAACCGAGCGAGAGGAGTCCATCGGACTCTATATTATCGGCAATCTCGACGAAAACGGCTACCTCGCCCTTCCCCTCGATGATGTCTGCAAAGCGACAGAAAGCGCTCCCGAAGAAGTCCAAGCGGTCTTGAAACGAATCCAGTTTTTCGACCCCGTCGGAGTAGCCGCGCGGGACCTGAGAGAATGTTTACTCGCCCAATTGGAAAATCTCAGCCTCGCCGACAGTCTGGCGGCACGCATTGTCGCCGATTTTCTCCCGCACTTGGAATCGAAACGGTACGAAAAAATGGCTCGCGATCTAGGGGTGACCATCGACGAGATAGCCGAAGCAGCGCATCAGATTGCCTCTCTGGAGCCCAAGCCTTCCCGCGGTTACGAACAGGACGAAGTCCGAACTGTCTTGCCCGATGTCTTTGTCGAAAAGATAGGCAATGAATACGTCATCTATCTGAATGACGACGGTGTGCCGCGGCTTCGCATCAGTTCCCTTTATCGCCGCATGGCAGGGCAGGAAGGAGTGGCCGAGGAACAAGCCCGGCAATATCTACAAGAGAAAGTTCGTGCAGCCACTTGGTTGATCAAAAGCATTCAGCAGCGCCAGCAGACTCTCTATCGCGTCACTCAGAGCATTTTCAAATTCCAACAAGAGTTTCTCGATCATGGAGTCAAGGCTCTCAAACCGATGGTGCTGCGCGACGTGGCCGAGGATATCCACATGCATGAGTCCACCGTGAGTCGGGCCACGGCGAACAAATACGTTCACACGCCGCAGGGACTCTTTGAACTCAAGCATTTTTTCCAAAGCGCGATCGCCGTGAAAAATGGAGAAGATGTCGCCAGCGAGAGCGTGAAAGAAAAAATCCGCGAGATCATCTCGAAGGAGGATCCACGAAAGCCTTACAGTGACCAGCATATCGCGGTCCTGTTATCCGACGATTCCATCGACATCGCGCGGCGGACCGTGGCCAAATATCGCGAGGCCATGGGGATTCTCCCGTCTTCCAAGCGCCGACAACCTTACTTTCGAAAATAAGAAGTACAGATCGAGATCGTATGAGCGAGGTAAAAGTTTCTGTCACTTTTCGACATACGGAACCCACCGACGCATTGAAGCGTTACGCCGAAGAAAAGGTGCATCGAATCGGTAAGTATTTTTCTCGGCCGCTGGCGGCCCACGTTGTTCTTTCAGTGGATTCCAAGGATCTCCAAGTGGCGGAAGTCGAGCTCCATACGCACGGGACCGTGATCCACGGCAAAGAGCAGACGGAGGACCTCTATTCTGCTATCGACTTGATGATGGACAAGATTGAGCGACAGGTCAAAAAGCAGAAAGGAAAGATCAAGCTCGGTCGGAGAAGGGCAAAAGCGTGAAGATCACCGATTTTCTGAGTGTCCAAACCGTCATCCCGACGCTGGCCAACCGGGAAAAGAACGCCGTTCTCCAGGAGATTGCGGGTTGGCTAGCCTCCACCTATCCATCCTTGGACAAGAAAAGAATACTCGAAGTTCTCCTGGAGCGGGAACGCATCAGCACCACCGCGATCGGCGAGGGGGTGGCTATCCCGCATGGAAAGCTCCGGGAAGTGGAGCGCGTGTTGGGCGTCTTCGCCCGCAGTCCTGAGGGGGTCGATTTTGCGTCTTTGGATGGCGGTCCCACGCACTTGTTCTTTGTGCTGATCGCCCCTGAAAATGCCGCCGCGGATCATTTGAAAGCTCTGGCGAGGATTTCGCGTTTGCTGAAAGACGAAACCTTCCGACGCCGGTTGATGGAAGGAAAGACGAGCCAAGAGATCTTTCAGACCATCGCTCAAGAAGATCAGAAGTTTTAGTTCTCGTATGGCCGATGGTCTGGATATTATCGTCATAACCGGTCTCTCCGGTTCTGGAAAAAGCGTCGCCATTCGCGCCTTAGAAGATCTGGGTTTTTTCTGCATCGATAACCTGCCCGCGCCTTTGATCCCCAAATTCATCGATCTTTGCCACGGCTATCGCGAAGATACCAAACGCATCGCGCTCGGTCTCGATCTCCGGGGTGGTCAGTTCCTCAAGGATTGGCCCGATGTTCTGGCCACACTGCGCGCCGCGGGTCACCATGTCCAAGTGGTTTTTTTCGATGCGACGGATGAAGTGTTGCTTCGCCGCTTCAACGAAACACGACGGCCGCACCCGCTCGCCGGCTCAGGGTCGATCCAGGAAGGGATCGGCCGGGAACGAAAGGCCTTGGAAAATATGCGCGGACTGGCCGATCAGGTAATCGACACCAGCGATCTGAACGTCCATCAACTCAAGCAGGAAATGGAGCGGCACTTTAGCCGCATGTCGAGCACCCGAGTCATGAATGTTTTCCTTCTATCGTTCGGCTACAAGTACGGAACTCCACACGACACGGACATCATGTTAGACGTTCGCTTTTTGCCTAATCCTTTTTTTGTCAACGAACTCCGGGACAAGACCGGCTTAGATCCCGAGGTAGCCGATTTTGTTCTCCGGCGTGAAGAGACCACATGTTTTTTGACGCGGTTGGATTCCCTTCTGGAATTTGCTTTGCCCCTCTATGAGAGGGAAGGAAAACGCAGCCTCACCATTGCGTTGGGATGTACCGGCGGACGCCATCGGTCCGTGGTGCTTGTGGAAGAATTGAAAAAGAGGCTGAAAGTCGACCGCTATCAGCTTCATGTAAAGCACCGGGATATTGAAAAATAGAGGCATGAACAAAATTGTCAAGAAATTGGAGATCAAAAACAAGCTCGGCCTGCACGCGCGCGCGGCGGCTTTGTTAGTGCAGACCGTGAACAAGTTCACAGCTCAAGTGAGTTTTTCCAAGGACGGGCAGGTCGTTGACGGTCGGAGCATTATGGGAGTCTTGATGTTGGCCGCAACTCAAGGCAGTAAGATCCAAGTCGAAGCGACGGGCGATGACGCGGAGCGGGCGGTTAGGGCCGTCGAGAAATTGGTCAACAGCAAATTCAACGAGAACGGGTAAGGTTGAATACCCCCCTCTGATTCGTTATACATAACCAATTCATTTTCCACAGAAAAGGCCCCTGGAGGTGTTTCAATGACGGGGAAAGATTTTTTATTCACATCAGAATCCGTTTCAGAAGGTCACCCGGACAAGCTCTGCGATCAGATCTCGGATGCGATATTGGATGCTCATTTAGCCGGGGATCCGGACAGCCGGGTCGCTTGCGAAAGCCTGGCAAAGACCGGAATGGTCGTTGTGGCGGGCGAGATCACCAGTAAGGCGAAGGTGAGTTACGGAGACATTGTTCGGGACGTCATTCGCGACATCGGCTATACCGATTCTTCCATGGGGTTTGACGGCAACACCTGCGCGATTCTGACGGCCGTAGAACAGCAGTCGCCGGATATTTCGCAAGGTGTGACGGAAGGCGAAGGGCTACACAAAGAGCAGGGCGCCGGCGATCAAGGGATGATGTTTGGCTACGCCTGTGATGAGACCCCGGAACTCATGCCCTTTCCCATTCAAATGGCTCACAGTTTGGTGAAGTACTTGGCCAAGATCCGCAAAGGCGGAGAAGCCTATTTTCTCAGGCCCGATAGCAAGTCCCAGGTAACCGTCGAGTACCGCAACGGGAAACCGGTGAAGGTTCAGAGCGTCGTCATTTCCACCCAGCACAGCCCTGAGGTCGAATACGCGAAGCTCAAAGAAACCATCATCGATGGCGTCATCAAGGCGGTGATTCCCGCGGAGTATCTGGATAGGAGTACCGTTTATCATGTCAATCCGACGGGCCGCTTCGTGGTCGGTGGGCCCCAAGGAGACTGCGGCCTCACGGGACGGAAAATCATCGTCGATACCTATGGTGGCATGGGACGCCATGGTGGCGGCGCTTTTTCCGGAAAAGATCCATCCAAAGTGGATCGCAGCGCGGCCTATATGGCGCGGTATGTTGCCAAGAACATCGTAGCGGCGGAGCTAGCGCAGAAATGCGAAGTCCAACTAGCTTATGTCATCGGCGTCGCCCAGCCGGTTTCGGTTCTCGTCGACACGTTTGGTACCTGCGTCATTCCTGAGTCAAAGCTCGCCAAGATCGTGCAGGAGCACTTCGATCTCAGACCTAAAGGCATTATTCAAAGCCTCGAACTCAAGCGACCCATCTATCGTTCCACGGCCTCCTACGGGCATTTCGGGCGCACGCCAGAAGAGGGCCAATTCACCTGGGAAAAGACCGATCGGGCGGAAGATCTCAAGAAAGCGGCGGCGCGCGCTTAGTCGCGAACGGGCGGGGAGGTCAACACCGGGATGGCAAAAAACTATGACGTCAAAGACATTCGCTTAGCTCAAGCGGGACGCAAACGTATTCTCTGGGCCGCACAGGACATGCCGGTGCTCCAGCGCGTGCGTGAGCGGTTCGGCAAGGAGAAGCCGCTCCGGGGCATGCGCTTTTCCGCTTGCCTGCACGTCACGGCTGAAACGGCCAATCTGGTTCAGACGCTCAAAGCCGGCGGGGCCAACGTGGTTCTCTGCGCGTCCAATCCGCTTTCGACCCAGGATGATGTCGCCGCCTCCTTGGTTCAGCACGATCGCATACCGGTTTATGCGATCAAGGGAGAAGATAATAAAACCTATTATCGCCACCTGCGCGCAGCGCTCGATCACAGGCCGGTTATCACCATGGACGACGGCGCCGACTTGGTTTCCATGCTGCACACGGACTATTCCCACTTGGCGTCCAATTTATTTGCCAGCATGGAAGAGACCACCACGGGGGTGATTCGCCTTCGCGCCTTGGAGAGGGACGGGGCGCTCAAAATTCCTGTCATCGTGGTCAACGACGCGGCGACGAAGCATCTCTTCGATAACCGTTATGGAACCGGACAATCGACCATCGACGGGGTGATTCGCGCGACCGATATGCTCATCGCGGGAAAGCGAATCGTGGTCGCCGGTTACGGCTGGTGCGGAAAAGGCGTGGCTTCGCGCGCGCGCGGCATGGGCGCAAAGGTCATCGTGACGGAGATCGATCCGGTTCGCGCCCTCGAGGCGGCGATGGACGGCTTCGAAGTGATGACCATGAAGCAGGCCGCGCGAATCGGTGACCTTTTCATCACGCTCACTGGCGATATGCACGTCATCGCGGCGGAACATCTGAAGGTCTTGAAAGACGGCGCGGTCATCTGCAACTCGGGCCATTTCGACATTGAGATCGACCTCAAGGCGCTTAACAGACTTGCAGTCAAGGTAGAAAAGAACGTCCGCAATTTTGTCGACGCCTACCGGCTTCCGGGCGGGCGGACGATTTATCTCATCGGCGAAGGCCGGCTGGTTAATCTCGCCGCGGCTGAGGGACATCCGGCTTCCGTCATGGATATGAGCTTTGCGACCCAGGCACTCGCCTCCGAATGGGCGGCAAAGAACCGCAAGAATCTCAAGCCGGAAGTGTACGACGTTCCCAGCGCGGTGGAAGACTGGGTCGCGAAGCTGAAACTCGCGTCCATGGGCATTCGCATCGACCAACTGACCCCGGATCAGAAAAAATACCTCTCGTCTTGGGCCCACGGCACCTAGAGAGCTAGGACAGCCGCGCGTGTTTTCCACCACGCCCAATTTACCAATCCTCACCGATTTGCTGATCTGCGGCTGATTCGGCGCCTAACACCGTTTACGGCATCTGGCATGCGACCACTCGACGGCATTACAGTAGGTAGTAGCGTTGTGAATCCTAAAACCTTGGACACGGCGTGGTACCGACAGTTTTCTGGGTCAACAAAGATTGCCAGGGGCGGGAGATGATTCCCGTTACGGGAGAACTCCCAAAGCCTTGAACCTGATGGGTGACTGGTGCGGACCTACTCCGACGCCGAATGATTGAAAACAGGGGCGCGTTACTAAAGATCACGGAACCAGCGAGTTGAAACGAGAGGAAATAAAGAAATTTATCTCACAGGAAAGTCTTTGCCTCTTATAACCTGCCTTCTAATGGGTGACTCCATTCGTAACGAACCAGAGAGGGAGGACGAATGGTAATCGGGA
>Ga0209803_1000190_pt1 | contig 38972 bp, 39 predicted proteins | sample GraSoiAngelo_138_FD_185895 | JGI IMG/M metagenome (GOLD analysis project Ga0209803, IMG submission 185895) | Grasslands soil microbial communities from the Angelo Coastal Reserve, California, USA - 14_0929_09_40cm (SPAdes) (version 2) | ecosystem: Environmental > Terrestrial > Soil > Grasslands ...
CACCTTGAGGTCGCTGAATGCGACGTTCGCGCGCCCGGCGATCAACGCGCGCACCTTGGCCGCCAGGATCAGCGCCTGCACCCCCCGCGGGCTGCTGCCGTAACGGACATAGCGCTTGGCCATCGAGGCGGCAGCCGCGGTGTCCGGATGTGTAGCCTGGATGAGCCGCGCCACGTAGGTCTTGACGTGCGAGGCGACCTCGACCTCACGCGCCAGCTGGAACATCTCCAGGATCTGCCCCGAGGTGGCGGCGACGTCCGCCTGAGGGACCGCGGCGGCCGTGGTGCGGTCGATAATCTCGACGAGATCCTGTGCACTGGGAAACTCCACGCGCAGTTTGAAGAGGAACCGGTCCAGCTGCGCCTCCGGCAGCGGATAGGTCCCCTCCATTTCGATCGGATTCTGAGTGGCCAGCACAAAAAACGGCTCCGTCAGCGTGTAGGAAGTCCCGGCCGCGGTCACGGCATGCTCCTGCATCGCCTCCAGCAGCGCAGACTGTGTCTTAGGCGTGGCGCGGTTGATCTCGTCGGCCAGCAGGACCTGCGTGAAGACCGGCCCACGCTGGAACTCGAAGTACCGGCGGCCGCCGGCATCCTGCATCACCATGTTGGTGCCGATGATGTCGGCCGGCATCAGGTCGGGCGTGAACTGGATGCGCGAGAATCCCAGGTCGAGCGACTGGGCCAGGGTCTTCACCAGCAGCGTCTTCCCCAATCCCGGAACGCCTTCCAGCAGCACATGCCCACCGGCCAGCAGCGCAATCAACACGTGATCGATTAACTCCTGGTGTCCGACGATCACGCGGCGCACTTGCTGGCGGATGCGATCGAAAGTACGCCCAAACTCTTCTGGCGTCATCTCGCGCCTCTGGCCGACGGGAGCTCTTTCCAACTCTTCAACTCTCCAACTCTCCAACTCGTCATTTGAGTTGCGCCAGCCTCTCGAAGTATCGCCGCACAAGCGCCCGGTACTGCGCCGGAATGTGCGCGCGCTCGAGGGCGCGGTCCACGCGGGCCACCAGCGCGGGGGACACGGCCTGCGGGAGCGTCCGCGCGGTTCCGGGCCGGCCGGCGCCGATCACCTCGGAGGTGCTCACCTCGCCCTCGCCCTGGACGCCGCGGACCCGCTGGGGCGTCCGCTCAGCCTGCAGGCGCGGAGTGGGCGGGCCGAGCCTGTCGTCGACGCGCCCCGTGCCCGCGGTCGAGCCTTCACGAGGGCCCTCAGGAGGCGCGGACTCCGCGCCCGGCTGCGAGGCGATCTCTCGCCCACCCGGACCCGCAGGCTCCTGCGCCTGATCCGGCGGGGACTCACCCTGTTCGCTGGCTCGCGGGCCCGGGGCCCCGGAGGCAATCGCGGTGCGGGATTGCTCGAGTTCCTCTCGCGCGGATTCCAGCCCCTCCCGGTCTGCCATCAGTGTCTCCATACCCTCCAGCATGCGCAACGCCTGAGACAGCGACTCACCGGCCGCACCCGTCTCGCCGCGATCCAGCTGCTGTCGCGCCTGCTGCAGTTGCTGGCGCACCTGCGCCGGCTGCGTCGCCTCCCCTTCCTGCGTGATCGCCGCCAGACGGTCCAAGACGTCCTTGGAGACAGTGCTGGTATCCTGGCGCAGCCGTGAGGTCAGTTCCTGCAGTTGCTTGATCTGGCGCTGCAGCGCCTGGCGGCGCAGGAGCTCGGAGGGGAGCGCGGGAGACGACGGCGGCCTGCCCGTCTCGTCGAGCCGCTGGTCAATCTGCTGGCGCGCGGACTCGAGCTGCCGGGAGAGCTCGGTGATCCGGGCCAGCGCACTCGCCCGATCAACGCGCTCCTGCTGCAACCTCACGCCGAGATCGCGGAGCTGCGGTGCCCTCCGCCTGGTCAGGGGCAATCGATCTGCCCGCGCGCGGGCCTGCAGCGTCTTCGCGAACTGCTCCAGCCGGGCGCCCTCGCGCCGGATGACCTGCTGCGCGCGATGGGCCGGCGTCCCGGGCAGGGCCAGACCTCCGACCAGGGCCGGCCACAGCGCCAGCAGCGCCACCAGCGCCGGGGCCCACCACGTCGTCTTGGGGAACCGAAGCGGAATCGCTTGACGCAAGTCAACCACGTGCAGGTGCGCGGCTGCATCGGCGATGACCCGCGGGCCCAACGCTGTCGGCGCGCGCGCGGCGAGTCCGAGTTCGACCGCCGTGCTGGCGCGCTCGTCCAGGTGCAACACGAGGTCGAGGGTGCGTGCCGCGGCGACGAGGTCCGAGCGGGTAAGGAGGATCACTCCCGCGGCCACCAGCGCCGCGGCCAGGGCCGCCATGACGGCGATCCAGGGAGAGACCGCAGACACTGGCACCACCGTGCCGGCGGCCGTGGCGGCCACGAGCGCGATCAACATCCACACGGCCGCGCGTACCGCCATCCGCAGCGCCCGGTCGAGTCGCAGACGCCGCGCGGCCCTACCCACGATCCGCGTCACCGCCGGATCCAGCGCCGGTTTCATACCTGCATCATAGCACTCCAACTTGCGAGTCACGACACGGGCGGCTAGAGATCAGCTCACAGGTCTCAGCTCACAAGTCTCAGTCGCAGGACTGACATCTGTGACCTGCGACCTGAGATCTGCTGTTTAGGTTGTGCGTGCTTCGATCCGGATCCGCTCCACGCGCCGACGGACCAGGCCGACGCAGATGCCGGCGGTGAGCAGGTACACGCCCACCACCAGCCAGACGGTAGGCCGCACACCCTCTCGCACCGCGATGGCCAGTGAGCGGACCGGGCTAAGCGCGTGCCACGGAGAAGGGAGGGCGTTCCCCCCGACGATCACGGCCAGGAGGGTCGTCCAGTGGGCAAAACTTCGCGCAAAGTCCGATTCAAACATGATACTGTAGAACGTTCCGGTCGCCCCGAAGGCGGTGGCCGCGGCAATACCGACCAGCGCCGCGCGCAGGATGGCCATGAGAGACTCTCCGCGGATCCCAGCAACGACGGCGACAAACGGACCCGCCAGCAGCCACTGCAGCGCGGCAAACGACGCGGCGGAGAGCACCTTGCCCAGCGCGATCGTCCCCGCCGGGAATGATGAGGCCGCCAGATCCCACACCGATTTCTCCCCATCGATGCCGATCTCGCCGGCCGCGCAGGCGGAGGTGAAGTACATGGTCAGCACGGCACTCACGATCAGAGATGCCAGCACGAGGCCTCCCTGCCGGAGTTCATCGAGACGGGCCAGGTCCGGCGGCAGAGAGAGAAACGTCAGCAACGCGATGATCACGAGGAAGAGGGTATGCAGCGTCAGCGCCTTCGAGCTGCCCAGGCGGTAGCGGACGTCCGCGCGCAGCACAGGATTCACGGGCCCCCCTCCAGGGCACCACGCAGGGGCACGACGACCAGGCGGTGGGCATCGATCTGCAATGCCGGTCCCCCAACCGCGTGCCCTCCACCGACCCGTCCCACCAGCCATGCGATGGCGCCAGGCGCTGGCGGCTGCTGCTGCAGGCGTGCGACGACTTCCTCCATGAACCGGTCGGACACGTCATCCGGGGGATGCGGCTGTCGCGCGAACGGCTCCCACCTGGTGGGATCGAGCGACAGAGACAGCATTGCGCCTATGGGCGGAAGCCGGTAGATCTGGCCGCCGCGAACAATCCTGGCGTCGGCGATGTTGGGTCCGCCGCGGTTGTCGATCACCACGCGCAGTCCCGCGTCGCTGATCGTGGCGTATCCGTCCAACGGCGCCGGTACCACCTGCGTTGCGTCCACGCGCAACCCGGAGGTAGCCGCATTCCCAGAGATCGCAAACGGTGCGTCGAATGTCAGCGGGCGCGGCTCCGCCGGCTGCATCCAGGCATCCTCAGCCGCCCGCAGGTGAAACGTCCCGCCGTACGGACTGATCAGTGCGGCGAACGTGCGGACACGCGCCAGGCCCGTGCCGGGGATGACCTCGGTAATCGAGACCTGCACCACCGACGTCCCGGCGCGGCGCGCCTGCAGCGCGAAACCATACATCGCGAGCGCGAAGATCGTGGCTACCATGGGGACGGCCAACCATCCGCCGCGCACGCGACCGGCGCGGCGGAGCGCCCTGCGGACCGCCAGGATATAGGCTCCTGACAACACCAGGAGCCAGACCTGGACCGAGCCCGCAAGCGGCCGGCTGGCCGGCAGGGCATCGCCCATTTCGGCCGGCGCCACCCAGGGGCGCACCGGGGCATCAAGCGCCGCCGTCCACATGGCCGCCCTCCCGCTCCAGGACCTCAGCGCCGGCGCAAACGGATCAAACGCCCAGAGCAGGACGCTGCCTGACCCCCAGCGCCATCGCGCCCCCATCGGTCCGCCGGCGGCACCCCGGCGCAGCCTGAGCGCCGTCACGGATATCGGTCCGGGCACTCCGGACAGATCGTCCGACCGCTGCACGTTAATCAGACCTCCCGGATCGGCGGGCAGCATGCGGAGCAGCCATGGCGCCTGGAGGGTGACCAGCGGCGCGCCGCCTGTAACGAGGAGCCGCCCCCCCTGCGCCACCCACTGCTCAAAGCCACGCCGTTGCGCCGGGGAGATCGCGCGCTCGTTAAAATCGCGAATGACCAGGAGCCGTACCCCGGTGTAGCCCTGCCATTGAGCCGGAAGATCTTCTTCGGTGATGTAGGCGGCGCGGATTTTTCGCGTGAGCTCGGAAAGAAACTCGAGACCAGCCGGCTCGTGCGTCAAGGCCAGGACGACCGACTCGACCGCACGCGCCGTGGACAAGGGCACGTCACGGCGTGCGACCTCTCGCCCCGACGCCACCAGGCGCACTGTCAGCACACCCCGGGTATCGGGGATGAAGGCCTCGACGGCCACCCGTTGGGGAGCGCCGGGCAGCAGCCGCACCGGCTGGCGAAATGACAGCGGGGCGTCGTATCCCTGGACCGGCACATCGACGACGACCTCGCCGTCGACAGGGAGCGACGCCTGTAGATCGACGCGGACCGGCAGCCACGCCCGCAGAGGAATCCAGCCGGCCCATCCCACGTCAGCGCGAATCGTCGCCGCAGGAGGTCCGGGCTCACCCCGGCCGGCATCGAACGAGGCGGCGGATGGCACACACCAGGCGGGGGAGGGAAAGGCGAGGACACCCAGCAGGAGGACGGCCCTTGAAAGCGGCCGGGGCTGGGCTATGAGGAAGCCTTCGAAGAGGCGTCTTTCGCAGATACGTCCGGTGACGAGACGCCCGTGGACGGCTTCTTCTCCTGAGCCTTCTTGTCCGCGTCTTTCTTGTCCGCGTCTTTCTTGTCCGCCCCATCGGAGGCGGACGGCTTCCGGTAGTCCGTGGTGTGAAAGCCCGATCCCTTGAAGATCAACCCGACCGACGTAAAGACCCGCCGCGCCGGGCCGCCGCACACAGGGCACGGTCCAGGCGTTCCGCCAACCTCGTGGGTGACCTCAAACAGGTGATCGCAGCTCGTGCAGCGATATTCATACACCGGCATGTCGGAATCCTCTCCACCCAATCACTGTCTAATGGTAGAAATGCCCTGTGGGGCTGTCAATATTCCCCCCCCTGCCGGAAGTTGAAGAGTTGGAGAGTTGGAGAGTCAACGGCATGCGGTATTGGCTCTCCAACTTTCCAACTTTCCAACTCCAGTTATCGTCGTTGTAGTGTGACCAGCCAGATCGGTCCCCGGGACGCACCCGTATTCGTGCCAAATACGAGGTGGCGGCCGTCAGGAGACCAGGCGATCGCGACGCCCATCCCCGGATCTGTGTACTCCATCAGATATGAGTACAGGTGCAGGTGCCCCGATCCGTCGGCGTTGGCCATCCACAACTCGGCGCGGGCATCGCCGGAGAGTTGCGCGAAGACGACCTTCTCCCCCTGCGGCGACCAGGCCAGGCCTGTGTACCGTCCGGCCTGCGGCGCCACCGCGAACCGGCCGCTCCCGTCGACGCGGCTGAGGACCACCTGCCCACCACCCTCGGCGCCCTGATCACCACCCACGGTCGCGAGATAGCGTCCGGTGGGAGCGAGGCGCACCATGGCGGCCGGCGCAGGCAGCAGGATCTGCTGGCGGTCTGGATAGCTGATGCGCACCCGCCAGAGCTCGGTCATCGCCTGCTCCCTCCCGGCCGACAACCCATACAGCATATAGAGGCTGTCGGGGAACCACTGCAGGTCGCGCATCGCGCGGCCCACCGGCGCGCGGGTCACCATTCGCCTGAATCCGCCGTCATGGTTGACCAGCCATAACTCCGTCCGTATCTGACCGTCCACGGGATGGCGAACCACAACGGCAAGCCGGTCGCTCCCCGGAGCCCATGCCAGCTCCACCGCCGGCTCGGGGAGCGGGACGCGCCGGCGGTCGGTCCCATCGGGTCGCAGCGTCCACACGATCCCCCGGTCGATCAGCGCCAGCAGGTTGAGCGGCCGCGACCACGCCACCGCGGTCACCGCCTCAGCCGGCGCGACGTCCTTCTCTCCGCGGTCGAGCGTGTACACCCACAGGCGCTGATCGCTGCTGTAGGCCAGCGCCTGACTGTCAGGAGACCAGGCGGCGGGCGACAGGGCCGGGCGATCCATGATCCGGCGCACCCCGACCACCTGCAGCTGCCGCGTGCTCTCCGGGGCGGGAGTTCGCCGGACCTCGCACCCTACGACCGCCACCGAAAGGGCGAGGATGACTGGGATGAAGCGAACGCGGAGGGAACTGCGTCTACTTAGTCTACTTGGTCTACTTTGTCTACTTGGTCTACATGCGATCTCTGTCCTGGCCTGACATCTCTGCTTGTAGACTAAGTAGACCAAGAAGACCAAGGAGACCAAGTAGACGTCGTTTGATGTCAAACGACTGGATACTTTCCTTCCGCCAGTTCGCGGGTCAGGTTCGTGATGTTGATCAGTTCACGCTCCAGAATCTCCTGCACTCTACGCCGGGCCACGTTCTGGCGAGCCCGTTTGGCCAGGATAATCTGCGCGGCGGCGATCTTGGGATGGTCGATGGCGGTGCCGATCTGGCTGAGCATCCACACGTACACTTCGCGGATTCCACTCACTTCACGGTAGATGCAATCCGCGACCTGGTGCGTCATGATGGTGTAGATCTTGCCCACGTGCGACACGGGATTCTTGCCGGCCGCCGCTTCTGTGCCCATCGGCCGGTTCAGGGCGATCACCCCGTTGACTTTGTTACCGCGGCCGATCTGCCCGCTGTCGCCGCTCTCCGCAGAGGTCCCCGTGACCGAGAGGTACATCCCCCCCAGCCCGCGACCGGGGATATCCAGGGTGTTGAGCGCCACCGTGATCTTGTGCAGCGTCTTGGCTTCGGCGCGCACAAACTCTTCGGCCGCCTCGTGCATCTGGTGCTTGCGCTTGAAGTACGTGGTCTCCGAATCGATGAACCGGTCCACGAACGCGACCGCGGCCGTCAGGTTGAGCTCGTCCCCGCGGCGGCAGCCCATCACCTTGATGTCCTCGCCGGCCTCGGGAAACTGTTGCTTGAACGCCGCGGAGTTCATGTGCCGCTCGGTCTGCAGGACCAGCCGCTCCGTCTCCGTCAGGGGCGCGTACCCCACGGCGGCAGAGGTGTCGTTGGCGCTGGGGACGGCCCGGTTGAAGATGTCGACGAGTTCGGGGGAGCCCGGCTTGATCTGCACGTCGTAGCGGACGTGTTCATCAGGATCCACAAACCGCAGGTGCTCGCGTATCCACCGTTTGGCCGTGGAGATGGCGATTTCGTCGATGGGAATCTGCTTGCCGTCCATCCCGGAGGTGGCGCGGTCGCCGAAAATCAGCCGCATGGGCTCCGTGACCCGGCCGCCCCCCAGGCGGATCTCCGCGTTTCCGGCGACCAGGAACCCTTTGTCGATGTTGTGGTGGAGGATGGTGCCAAACTGCCGCTGGTACTCCCGGCTCAGTTCGATGCTGACCCGCTCCATGATGGCATCGCAGATGGAGTCGGGGTGCCCCTGCCCCTTACGCTCCACGATCTCGACTTCGTGCTCGGACACCGGCTTGCCCGAGAGGACCTCGACCGTGATCGACCGCACGCCCCACCTCCACCCGCCATCGCCGCGTGCCACAGTGGAATTCGCGCACCCGCGACGGGTTCCTACGACAAGAACAATTTACCCCATCCACTCAACCTAGCGGCGGCGATGGACAAAGACGGGCACAAGCACGATCCCGGCGATGAAGCCGCCGACATGCGCCCACCAGGCCACGCCCCCACCTCCACCCGCCAGCGAGGCCAGCCCGTAGACGAACTGCATCACGAACCACAGCGGGAGAAACAGGAACGCCGGAATCGCGATGAACCTGGTGAACAGCCCCAGGGGGATCAGGGACAGGATGCGGGCCCGGGGGAACAGGACCGTGTACGCGCCCAGCACACCCGCGATCGCGCCGCTGGCCCCGATCAGCGGGTTCGTCGAGAGCTTGTTCATCACGACGTGTGTGGCGCTCGCGATCACGCCGACGGCCAGATAGAAGATGAGGTAGCCGCCGTGTCCCATCAGGTCCTCGACGTTGTCGCCGAAGATCCATAGAAACCACATGTTGCCGATCAGGTGCAACCACCCCCCATGCAGGAAGAGGGAGGTCACCAGCGTGGGTGCCTTCGTTTGCAGATTTCCGGGGGCCATCAACGCGGCCGGGGTCGCGCCGTACGTGCGGATGACCTGCTCAATGGCCGCGTCTGATCCCAGCCCGTAGAACACGGCGAGGAACACCGCCGTACAGACCAGGATCAGCAGCACGGTCACGATCGGCCTGGACGACGAAGGGTTGTCGTCCCGGAGGGGAATCATGCCGCGGCGTTGGCATCCTCCCAGCGCACTTCCTCGACGCCCTCGACCTCGCCGAGCGCCATGAGCAACTCGTCACGGCTGACCCGCGGCGGGAGACGCAGCGCCAGTTCAAGGACCACCCGGTCGCCGCTGCGGCCGGAGAGGTCCACATGCTCGATGTTCACGCCGAAGACGCCCAGCGCGGTGCCGATCTTTCCTAGTTGCCCGGGACGATCGGCCATCACCATCACGACGTGGCCGAGGCCGCGGCGGGGGATGCGCACCTCAAACACCTTGAACAGCGTGAGCACGCTGACGACAATGACCGTCGTGAAGAGCGCCCCGGCGTAGAAGCCGATCCCGGCCGCTGTGCCGATCGCCGCCACAGTCCATAGGCTGGCGGCGGTCGTCAGGCCCTGCACGCTGGCCCCGGTTCGCCAGATGGTGCCGGCGCCCAGAAAGCCGATCCCGACCACGATGTTGCTGGCCACACGGGCCGGGTCGGCCCCTGTGCCGAAGAAGCCGACGGCGGACACGAGCGTGAATAAGGCGGCACCCACCGAAACCAGAATGTGTGTGCGGAAACCCGCCGGCTTGTCTGCGCTCTCGCGCTGCCACCCGATCACTCCGCCCAGCACCATGGCCAGGAGGAGCCGGACCATGGATTCTCCGATCTGCTCCCAGGAGTTCATGACGCCGCGGCCTTCTCACGGACGATCGTCTCCACCTGTTCCATCAGCGCATCGACCAGCCGGTCCTCCGGCAGACTGGCGATCACCTTCCCCCCGCGGAACAGGAGTCCCATCCCTCTCCCGCAGGCGATCCCCAGATCGGCCATGCGGGCCTCGCCGGGGCCATTGACCGCGCATCCCATCACGGCCACCTTCACGGGCGCGTCGATCCTGGCCAGACGCCGCTCCACCTCCTGGGCGATGGCGATGATGTCGACTTCGGCCCGCCCGCACGACGGACAGGCCACCAGCTGCACCCCGCGTGTGCGCAGGCCAAGACTCTTGAGAATTTCAAATCCAGCCTTGACCTCTTCCACCGGCTCGGCGGCCAGCGACACGCGGATCGTGTCCCCGATGCCACGAGCGAGGATGGCCCCGATCCCCGTGGCAGACTTGATGCCGCCGGCCCAGGCCGTGCCCGCCTCGGTGATGCCAACATGAAGCGGGTAGTCGATCAGGTCGCTGATCATCGCATAGGCCTGGACGGCCATCGGAACGTCGGACGCCTTCACCGAGATCACGATGTCGTGAAAGTCCAGATCCTGCAGGACTTTGATGTCTTCCATCGCACTGGCGACCAGCGCCTCCGCGCACGGCGCGCCAAACTGCCGCAAGACGGCCTTCGACAACGAGCCGATGTTCGCGCCGACGCGGATCGGCACCCCGCGCGCCTTCGCCGCCTTGGCCACCACGCGCGTGCGCTCCCGGCTGCCGATGTTGCCGGGGTTGATGCGCAGCTTGTCCACCCCCGCCTCCAGCGCCGCGAGCGCCAGGCGGTAGTCGAAGTGGATATCGGCAACGACCGGGATGGGACTGCGGGGTTTGATCGCGGCGAGGGCCTGTGCGGCCTCTTGATCGGGCACGGCCAGGCGGACGATCTCGCACCCCTCACTGGCCAACTGGTAGATCTGCACCAGCGTGCCCTCGACGTCGCGCGTGTCGGTGATCGCCATCGATTGCACGGAGACCGGCGCGCCGCCGCCGATGTCCACCTTGCCGACGCGGACCCTGCGCGTGTGCTGCCGCAGTATCATCGCAGTTGGGGGATGCGGTTAGAGATGAAGGATCTTGGAGACATCGCGTACGCTCAATGTTAGCAGCAACAGGATGAGCAAGACAAACCCGACCATATGGATGTACCCTTCGCGCCTGGGATCGATCGGCCGCCGCCACACGGCCTCGACCGCCAGGAAGAAGAGCCGGCCCCCGTCCAGCGCGGGGATCGGCAGCAGGTTGAACACGCCGATCAGGACGCTCATCGCCGCCGCGGTATAGAGGAAGATCTCGCCGCCGCCCCGGGCCGTCTCACCCAGAAACTGGACCGCGCCGATGGGACCCATCACGGACCCCAGGCCCTCTCTGGGCCGCACCAGCAGGGCGCCCAGGGCGGCCAGCAGCGCGCCGGCCGTCTGCGCGATCGTCGACAGCCCCCACAGCGTCGCACGGACCGGTCCCAGGTGCTGGCGAATGGCTTCCGGCCGATACCCGATCAAGCCGATGTTCTGCCGGTTGTCCAGGACCGAGGTGACCTCCACCTCGACCCGCCGCCCGCCGCGCTCAATCTCCAGGCGCAGCCGCGTATGAGGGTTCCGGTGAATCGTGTCGATTACCTCTTCGCCGCTGGCCACCGGCCGGCCGTTGATCGCCACGATGGCGTCACCGTCTTGCAGCCCGGCCTGTTTCGCCGGACACGGCACCCTGTGGCCCGCATCGAAGCAGTCGGTGAGCACCTGTCCGATGCGGTTGGTCACCCCACTGGGCACGCCCAGGACCAGGGCCAGCCCGGCCAGCAGAATGAGCGCCAGCAGCAAGTTCATCATCGGCCCCGCCGCCAGGACCGCCATGCGCTGCCACACCGATTTCGCTCGAAATGTGTTCGGGCCGCCGCCTTCCTGCAGATCCTCGCCAGCGAGCTTGACGTACCCGCCGAACGGCACCAGGTTGATGGCGTAGAGGGTCTCCCCGCGTGTCACGCCGACCAGCTTCGGCCCAAACCCCAGCGCAAATGCCTGCACGGTAATACCCACGCGCTTGGCCACGAGAAAATGGCCCAGTTCGTGGCCGAAGATCATGATGCCGAAGGCGATGATGGCCCAGATCAAATTTCCTGACATTCAACTCACCAGATCCGTTGCGGCGTGGGCACGCGCCTGCTCATCCGCAGCCAGGATCTCCTCGACGGCTGGCGCCGCCACGGGCCGGTGACGGTCCATGGCCCGCCGCACCGACCGCGCGATGTCGAGAAACCCAATTCCGCCGGCCAGAAACTGCTCCACGGCCACTTCGTTGCTCGCGTTGAGGACCGCGGGCATCGTCCCGCCGATGCGGAGCGCCTCGTAGGCGTACCCAAGGCACGGATAGCGCGCCGGGTCGGGTGGCTCAAAGGTCAGCGTCAGCTGGTCCCAGGACAACCGCGGTGCCTCCAGGGGCACCCGGGCTTCGCCGCGCAGGGCATACGCGATGACCAGCCGCATGTCAGGAGGTGCGAGTTGCGCCTTCACACTGCCGTCGACGAACTCAACCAGCGAGTGCACGACGCTTTGGGGATGGATCACCACGTCAATCCGCTCGGCGGCAAGGCCGAACAGCCAGTGCGCCTCAATAACCTCCAGCCCCTTGTTCATCAGCGTGGCCGAGTCCACGGTAATCTTCTTGCCCATTTTCCACGTCGGATGTGCCAGGGCTTCATCAGGCGTGACCTGGGCCAGCGACTCCAGGGGCCGGCGCAGGAATGGCCCGCCCGATCCGGTGATCAGCACTCGCCGCACGCCCGAGACCAGTTCGCCACGCAGGCACTGCATGATGGCGGCATGCTCGCTGTCGATGGGCAGGAGCTGTCTCCCCGTCCGGCGCGCCTCCGCCATCACCAGCGCCCCGCCTGCCACCAGCGTCTCTTTGTTGGCCAAGGCCACGTCGCGGCCGGCGCGCAGCGCAGCCAGGGTCGGCAGCAGGCCGGCGATCCCCACGACGGCAACCAGCACCAGGTCGGCTTCGCCCCACACGGCCAACTCGCGCATCGCCTCCGGGCCGGAGAGGACCTCGACCTGCGGGGAAATGTCTGCGCGCAGCCGCCGGGCGGCCGCTGCGTCGGTCATCGCCACAACCTGCGGGTGGAACTGCGGGGTTTGCTCACGGAGGGTGTCAACATCGCGCCGCGCGCCTAGGCCGACAACCTGGTACTCGCCGGTGCGCTGCACGATCTCCAGCGCCTGCCGGCCGATGCTGCCCGTTGAGCCGAGAATGATGATGCGTTTCATAGGCGTCCCAGGATCCGTACAAAGAGGTAGGCGAGCGGCACCGTCACCAGTACCCCATCGAAACGGTCGAGGATACCGCCGTGCCCGGGCAGCAGCGCCCCGGAATCCTTCACACCCTGACGTCGCTTCATCGTCGACTTGAAAAGATCCCCGACCTGCGACGCGACACTGGCGACGATCCCGAAGAGGACTCCCGCCCAGCCTGCCAGGCCTAACGCCGTCGATCCTATCGCCCCGGTCACCGCGGCGCCGGCGATGCCGGCGGCGCCACCTTCCCAGGATTTCCCAGGACTGATCCTCGGGGCGAGTTTGTGCCGACCGGCTGCCAGACCGACAAAATAGGCGGCGATATCGTTGACCCACAGGGTGACCAGCAGCCAGGCCACGGCCGCGAACGTGGCCTCCCCCCGCCAGCGGACCAGTACACCGGTTGGCAGACCCAGGTAGACCGCCCCCAACAACGCCGTGGGCCAGCGGCCCCACACCACCGTCCCCGCGTCCACGGGCGCCGCCAGGTGGGCCGCCACTCCCAATGCGAGGACCGCAGAGGCCAGGACGATCAGAAACGTGGCGGGCGGGTGGCCCAACCGCACGACGGCGCCGAACACCACCAGCGCGCCCGCTGCCGTGCAGACCCGTGCCGCGGGAGAGAGCCCCGGGTGCAGCCGGAGAAACTCACCGGTCCCCACGGCTGCGACCAGGACGAGCACCCCCATCCACCACAGCCCTCCGCTCCACGCGGCGGCCAGGATCAGGGGGATACCCACCAGCGCGGTCAGCAGGCGGGGGACCAGGCCGGTGCGCCGGTATGCTGCTGCTAGATTGGTGCTCACTCACGCATCCTCAATGCCGCCGAATCGCCGGCGGCGATGCTGGTACTCGGCGATGGCGGCAGCGAGATGCGGCTTGTCAAAATCCGGCCAGTAGACCTCACAGAAGTACAACTCTGTATACGCGATCTGCCACAACAGGAAGTTGCTGACCCGCTGCTCTCCGCCGGTGCGGATCAGCAGATCGGGATCGGGAAGACCGGCCGTGTACAGGTAGCGCCCCACGACGGCTTCGTCAACCGCCTGGGGGATGATATGGCCACTGGCCAGGTCCCGTCCCAGCCGGCGCACCGCATCGATGATCTCCGCGCGCCCGCCGTAGTTGTAGGCGACGTTGAGCACCAGGTTGGGATTATCATGGGTCACCGCGACGACCTGCTCCACCTGCTTCCGCAGCGCCGGTTCCAACGTGTCCAGATCCCCGCTCATCCGAAACTGCACGCCGGCCTCCATCAGGTCTTCGAGTTCATCGACCAGCGCTTCCCCCAGCAACCGCATCAGCGCTTCCACTTCATCAGGTGGCCGCCGCCAGTTTTCCGTGGAAAACGCATAGAGCGTCAGGACGCGGACGCGATACTCGCGGCACGCTTCGATGATCCGCCGCACCGCCTCCAGGCCAGCGCGGTGCCCGGCCGCCCGCGGTAATCCGCGCGCCGCGGCCCAGCGGCCGTTCCCGTCCATGATGATGGCGATGTGCGAGGGCACGCGGGCCAGATCGAGCGCAGGCGCGATCACAGACTGCGGGGAAGGCTGCGGGTCACTCACGGTGACACGGGAGGGACGTACCGCTCCCGCGTGACGACGAGGTCCACCTGCCCGTCGCGCCCACGACGCGCGCGCACGACCCGCAGGGATCCCTCCAGCACCACCGGCCGCGGTGGGGTGGTCTCGACGATCACACCCACCCGCTCGGCTGCGGCCTCCAGGCGACGGCGGGCCTCGCCCGCGTCCAGGCCGATGAGATCGTTGAGGTCCACCGCCGCACCGCCGCGCATCGCCGCACAGACCCGGTCACAGTTCCATGATCTCTTTGTCTTTGGTGGCCAAGAGGGCGTCGATCTCGGCGATGGATTTATCCGTGAGCTTCTGGAGTTCGTCAAGGCCGCGCTTGGATTCGTCTTCGGACACCTCGCCGTCCTCCTCCAGTTGCTCGATCATCTCTTTCGCCTCGCGCCGCACGTTGCGAATCGCCACGCGCCCCTCTTCCGCGTGTTTGCGCGCCACCTTGACCAGCTCCCGGCGGCGTTCCTCCGTGAGCGAGGGAATCGGCACCCGGACGAACACGCCGTCGGTGCTAGGCACCAGCCCGAGTTCGCTTTTCAGGATCGCCTTCTCCACGTCTTTGACTATTTTTTTGTCCCACGGATGGATCACCAGCAGGCGCGGCTCGGGGACCGTCACCGTGGCGACCTGCGTGATCGGCGTCGGCACGCCGTAGTAGTCCACGCGAATCTGTTCCAGCAGCACGGGGCTGGCGCGCCCGGTGCGCAGCGACGCGAATTCGTGCTTGGTGGCCTCGATGGCCTTCTGCATCCGGGCCCTGGCATCGGCGATGACGTCGTTGATCATCGCCCCCGCCCTCCCTGCGTGACCAGCGTCCCGACCTCCTCCCCCAGCACCGCACGCGTGACGTTCCCCGGCTGGGCCACGTCAAAGACCACAATGTCCATATTGTTGTCCTTGCACAATGCCACGGCGGTCGCGTCCATCACTTTGAGGTCGCGGTTGAGCACCTCCATATAGCCGAGCTGGCGAAACATCACCGCGTCGGAATGGACGTTGGGGTCCTTATCATAGACGCCGCCGACACCCCGCTTGGCCATCAGCAGAGCGTCGGCCTCTATCTCGATCGCCCGCAGCGCAGCGGCGGTGTCGGTGGTGAAGTACGGACTGCCGGTCCCGCCCGCAAAGATCACCGTCCGGCCCTTCTCCAGATGACGGATCGCCCGGCGCCGGATGAAGGGCTCGGCAATCTGATGCATCTCGATTGCCGTCTGCACGCGGGTGACGAGTCCTTCCTTCTCCATGATATCCTGCAGCGCCAGGGCGTTGATGACGGTGGCGAGCATGCCCATGTGATGCGCGGTGACCTCGTCGATCCCCAGGCGGGCCGACATGTCTGCGCCGCGGACCAGATTCCCGCCGCCCATGACGATCGCCACCTGCACCCCGTGCGCGGTGACGTCCTTCACTTCCTGCGCCACCAGGCGCAGCACCGCAGCATCAAGGCCCGCGCGGCCGTCACCGGAGAGGGCCTCGCCGCTGAGTTTCAACAGGATGCGCTCGTACTTGGGGGTACGCGCCGTCGTCTTATTCTCCGAGCTTGAACCGGGCGAACCGCCGGACCTGGACATTTTCGCCCAGTCTGGCGATCGCCTCGGTGATGATGTCGCGCACGTGCCGGCTCTCGTCCCGGATGAATGGCTGCTCCAGAAGCGCCACGTCCTGGATCCATTTCTCCAGCCTGCCATCCACCGCGGCGGCGGGCTTGCCCGCGAGTTCGGCGCTGAACTGGCGCCGCATCGCGTCCACGGCGTCGGCGGGGATACTCTCCCGGCTCACGTACTGCGGGGCGGCGGCCGTCACCTGCATCGCCAGGTCGCGCGCCAGACGCTTGAACTCTTCCGTACGCGCCACAAAGTCGGTTTCGCAGTTCACCTCGACGATCGCACCCACGCGACCGCCGGTGTGGATGTAGGCTTCCACGAGTCCTTCGGTGGCGATCCGCCCGGCCTTCTTGGCCGCCGTGGCCAGACCCTTGACCCGCAGGAGCTCCGCGGCTTTGTCCAGATCTCCTCCAGCCTGCTGCAGCGCGGCGCGGCAGTCCATAACGCCGGCCCCGGTGCGGGCTCGCAACTCCCTGACCAGATCTGTGCTAATCTCCACTGCGGTCTTACGGTTCACCAGGATACACCCCTACTCGTCTCGTTGAATTTGCGTGTCACCGTTCAACCTCACCTTCGACGAGCTGTTCCACCGAGGGCTTCTCGTCGAGGAGCTGATCGGCCGATACCGCCCCCTCGGCGGCCGGTCCTTCGCCCTCTACCGGCGGCGCCTCTTCGGGCGCCGGGGCGACCCCTTCCTCGACCACCTCGCGCTTGCGCCGCTCTTCCAGCCCCTCGAGGGCGGCATTGGCGACGCGGCTAGTAATCAGCCGGACGGCGCGGATGGCATCATCATTGCCGGGTATCGGATAGTCGATCTCGTCGGGATCGCAGTTGGTATCCACGATGGCCACGACCGGGATGCCGAGCTTTCGCGACTCTGCAACACCGATGTGTTCCTTGCGGGTATCGACGATATAGACCGCCGCCGGCAGCTGCGTCATGTTCTTGATCCCGCCGAGGTACTTCTCCAACCGGGCCAGTTCTTCCAGCAGCCGCGCCTGCTCACGCTTTGGCAGAACGTCCAGATGGCCGCGGTCGCGCATATCCTCGATCTCGCGCAGCCGCTCCACCCGCTTGCGGATCGTCTGGAAATTCGTGAGCATCCCGCCCAGCCAGCGCTGGCTGACGTACGGCTGCTGGGCCCGCATGGCCTCTTCCCTGATGGCATCCTGGGCCTGCTTCTTCGTGCCCACGAACAGGCACGTCCCGCCGTTCGCGACGGCATCGCGCAGGAACTGGTAGGCCGTCTCGATCATGGGAACGCTTTTTTGGAGGTCGATGATATGGATGCCGTTGCGTTCGGTGAAGATATAGCGAGCCATCTTGGGGTTCCACCGCCGGGTCTGGTGCCCGAAGTGGACCCCCGCTTCCAGGAGTTGTTTCATCGTGACGACCGGCACTGGCAAACCCTCCCTGTGGTTGTCGGCCTCCGCTCCCCTCATCCTGCGCCGGAACCCTGGTCGGGCACCGCCGGCGGCGTCAGCGAGCGTGTGAGATGACCACGCCCCGGGGCATCGCCCGGGGCGGGCTACTGCACGGGTGCGAACCCGAGGTAGTATAACACAAAAGCCCAAATAACGGGAACGGGGGAACGCGGGAGCGCGGGAACGCGAAAAGGCGACTGAACGCCCGCGGGGTAGGTTCGCGTTCCCGTGTTCCCGCGTTGCCGCGTTCCCGGTAGTTAAGCTCTGGGATGCGCCTTATCGTAGACGCGTTTCAACCAGTCGCGGGAGACATGCGTGTAGATCTGGGTCGTGGCCAGGTCGACGTGGCCGAGCAACTCCTGGACGACCCGCAGGTCGGCGCCCCCGTCCAGCAGGTGCGTGGCGAAGGTGTGCCGCAGCACGTGCGGGCTGATGCGTCTGGCCAGGGCGGCGCGGTGAATGGTGCGGTCGAGGATGACGCGTACGCCGCGGTCCGACAGCGATCCGCCGCGGGCGTTGACAAAGACGGCATCGGTCGACCGCCGGGTGACCAGCTGTGGCCGTCCGTCCCGCAGGTAGTGACGCAGCGCGGCGACGGCGGCGTCGGCCACCAGGACGACACGCTCTTTGCGGCCCTTGCCGGTAACACGCAGTTCCCCGCCGTCCTGGACATCTTGCAGCCGCAGCGCGACCAGCTCTGCTACCCGCATGCCCGTGGCATAGAGGAGCTCAAGGATGGCGCGATCGCGCCGGCCTCGCGCGGTGGAGGTGTCCGGTGCCCCCAACACGATCTTGACCTCCTCGGGGGTTAGGAATGCCGGGAGCCGGCGCTGGCGCCGCGGGGTCGAGATCAGCACCAGCGGGTTCACAGAGACCTTGCCCTCACGGTACAGGAACCGAAAGAAGGTGCGGACGGCAGACAGTTGCCGGGCGATCGCGCTGCGCGCGTACCGGCGGCTCAGGCTGGCGACATACCGGCGGGCCAGCGGCGGCGTCACCTGCGCCCAGGCTGTAATCCCCTGGTCATGCACAAACCTGGCAAACTGAGCGAGGTCGCGGCCATACGCCACCAGGGTATGCGGCGAGGCGCCCCGTTCCCCTTCCAGGGAGCGCAGGAAGCCGGCAACGTCTGGATCGGAGCCGGGCGCCGCAGGTGCTTTGAGCATCCGGCGTGTTTTCGTAGGCGGGCGGGATTGCCGGGCGGCCATGTCTGGACCGGCGGCGTGCCGGCCACGATGGGCTTCGCTACGGCGCGGGGCGGTCCTCTGCCGGCGCGCGCGGTTCGTCGGCAGCGGCCGGCACGACCTCGGTGTATCCGCAGGCCTTGTCCAGGCACCGCAGCGTCGTGCGGCGCGTGGTCTGATGCGTCCCCAGGACAGACGTCTGGCAACGAGGGCAGAGGCGGTCGGTGGGCCGGTCCCAGCTGGTGAACGTGCACGCCGGGTAGGTGCTGCATCCGAAAAAGCCCCGGCCCCGCCGCGAGCGGCGTTCCACCACCTCGCCGACTTTGCAGCGCGGGCAGGGGACGCCGATGCCCAGCGGCCGAGTATACCTGCACTCCGGATAGCCGGAGCAGGCGATGAATTCGCCAAACCGGCCGAACTTGCGCACCAGCGGGCGGCCGCATTGCCGGCAGGCTTCGCCGATTTCCACGACCGGGGTCTCGACCTGCACGATCTTTTGCTCGGCGGCCACCAGGTCGTGCTCAAATGGCGTCCAGAAATCTCCCACCACCTTCTGCCAGTCCAGGCGGCCCTCTTCGACGTTGTCCAGTTCCTCTTCCATCGCGGCGGTAAAGTCGTAGTCCATCACGTCGCCGAAGTGTTCGACCAGCAGATCGTTGACCAGCTTGCCCAGATCGGTGGGATGCAGCCGGCGGTTGATGGGCTTCACATATCCGCGGCGCTTGATCGTTTCAATCGTGGGGGCATAGGTGCTGGGCCGGCCGATCCCGCGTTCCTCCAGCGCCCGGACCAGCGACGCTTCCGTGTAGCGAGGCGGCGGCTGGGTGAAATGCTGCTGCGGGTCGAGGGCGACCACCTCGAGCGTCTCGCCGGCCGTCAGGTCTGGCAGCCAGCCCTCCTGTCCCTCGCCATTCTCCGGAAGATCGCGGTAGACGGCCAGGAAACCGGGAAACTTGACGCGCGACCCCGTGGCGCGGAACTGGTACGCGCCGGCGGCGATGTCCACGGAGAGCGTGTCCATGACGGCGGAGGCCATCTGGCTGCTCAGGAAGCGTTCCCAGATCAGTTTGTAGACTTTGAACTGGTCGCTGCGCAGGTACGGTTTCACCCGGTCGGGCGTCCGCTGCACGGAGGTGGGGCGGATGGCCTCATGCGCGTCCTGCGCTGAGCGCCGGGAGCGGTACACGCGCGGCGCGTCGGGGAGGTAGGATGCGCCGAACGCTTTCTTGACATACTCCTGCGCTTCGCGCTGGGCTGACTCCGCCACGCGCACCGAGTCGGTGCGCATGTAGGTAATCAGGCCCACGGTCCCCTCAGCCCCCAGATCGACACCTTCGTACAATTGTTGCGCCACATTCATGGTGCGCGCCGCAGAATACCCCAGGCGGTGGTTCGCCTCTTGCTGCAGCGTGCTGGTCGTGAACGGCGGCGAAGGATGCCGGAACTGGTCTTTACGCCGCACCTCGCCCACGGTAAACGGGACGCCCCGCAGCGACGCCACGATCGCATCCGCCTGGTCGCGCGTGCGGATGACGGTGGCTCCCTCGTCAGTCGGCGCCCCATAGCGGACGCCGTCCCGGCCAACCAGGCGGGCGATGAAGGGCTGCCGGGCTTTCCGCAGTTGGGCCGGAATGCTCCAGTATTCCTGCGGAACGAAGGCCTCGATCTCTTTTTCGCGATCCACGACCAGGCGAACGGCCACCGACTGCACACGCCCCGCCGACAGCCCGCCCCTCACCTTCCGCCACAACAGCGGGCTGAGCTTGTAGCCGACCAGCCGGTCCAGAACGCGGCGGGCCTGCTGGGCATTGACGAGGTTGAGATCGATCTCGCGGGGGCGCGCCAGCGCATGCAGCACGGCCTCCTTGGTGATCTCGTGGAACTCGATGCGTTTGATGGCCGGGTTGACCGCCCGGAGCGCGTCGGAGAGATGCCAGGAGATGGCCTCGCCTTCCCGGTCCGGATCGGTCGCCATGTAGACAGAGCTGGCTTGCTTGGCGGCCTCTTTCAACTCTTTGAGGATCGGGGCCTTGCCCTTGATCACGATGTAGCGCGGCGCAAAGCCATTGGCCACGTCCACTCCGAGCCGGCTGCGCGGGAGGTCCTTGACGTGGCCCATCGAGGCTACCACGTCGTAGCGGCGGTCCAGAAACTTCTTCAGCGTTCGCGCCTTGGTCGGGGATTCCACCACCACGAGCGCCCGCGCCCGCCCGGCGCGCGTCACCTTGCCGTCGCCGGAGGCCGGCCGCGCGCGCTTGCGCGGCGGCGCGATCTCGGAGGAGGGCGCCTGTGGGGCGGGGATGGCTGGCCGGGCCGCGGCACCAGCGGCCCGTGCTTGTTCCTTTCCGGCTCTCGGTTTGTTCATCGGTCCATCATCGTTGTGACATCTCGCCTGCTATATCTAGCCCCAGGGCACGCGGCCACACGCCCTTTGCACTCCAACGCCGTCAACGCCGCGCTCACCACGGCGACCGGACGCCCGCACCGCTGCGCCAGCTGGTCGACATGCTGCGGTGTAACATCCATCTGCGCCAGGACCAGCGCCTCGATCCCTTCCAACGGCGGCCCCTCCGGCGCGGGCCGCGCCAGCGCGGGTAATTGCAACTCCTCAAGAATGTCGCCCACGCTGCAGACCAGTTTCGCCCCCTGCTGCACCAACCGGTGCGGAGCGCCGGCCGTCGGATCGGTGATCCGGCCGGGTACGGCGAAGACTTCACGCCCCTGCTCCAGCGCCGCATCGGCGGTAATCAACGCGCCACTGTCCAGCCGCCCTTCCACGACCACCACACCCAGCGACAGCCCACTGATGATGCGGTTGCGCCGGGGAAACTGACCCGGTCGCGGCTCGGTGCCCGCCGCAAACTCTGACATCACAGCCCCCTGCCCGATGATCTCTCTCATCAGACCCGAGTGCTCGGGCGGATAGACCACATCGGGGCCGCACCCCAACACCGCGATCGTGCGCCCCCCGGCCGCCAGCGCCCCTCGATGCGCGGCGGCGTCGATCCCCCGCGCCATGCCGCTGACGACGGTCATGCCGTGCCTGACCAGCTCCCCCGCCAGGTGTTCCGCCACGGCCTTGCCGTACTCAGTCGCCCGCCGCGCTCCGACAATCGCCACTGCGGATTCGTCGGCGGGACGCAACTCACCGCGCACATACAACGGTGACGGCGGATCGAAGATCGCACGCAAGCGCGCCGGATACGCGGCGTCATCGATCGTGATGATGGCAATCGCATCACGGATGTGTTCCGGCCGCAAACCTACCCTCTACCTTACCACAGGGTGTCAAGCGAACAGCGCGTGACGGTCCCATCATCCCAGCAGGCGCAGGGGACGATCGAACGCGCGGTACTGCACGGCCTCCGCCAGTTGCGTGGCGGTGATCGCCGCGGATCCGTCCAGGTCTGCGATCGTCCGCGCCAGTCGCAGAGCGCGATCGTGTGCACGCGCGGAGAGGCTCAATCGCTCGATCGCGGCGCGCAGGAACGCGCGTCCGTCGTCGTCCGGCCGGCAGAAGCGCCGGGTCTGCTTCGGCGACATCGCGGCGTTGCAGACGATCACGCCTTCGAACCGCTCGCGCTGCACCTCGCGGGCGCGCATCACCCGGGCGCGGATCTCCGTGGAGTGCTCGGCGGGTGATCCGCCGGTGAGATCCGCCGTGGTGACGCGCGGCACCTCGATGTGCAGATCGATGCGGTCTAGCAATGGACCCGAGACGCGGGTGAGGTAGCGCGCCACCTGCGCCGGGGAGCAGAGGCATTCCCGGCCGGTGTCACCAAAGTGGCCGCACGGGCAGGGATTCATCGCCGCCACCAGCATGAAGCGCGCGGGGAAGGTCGCTGTGGACTGCACGCGCGCCACGGTGACGACACCGTCCTCCAGCGGCTGGCGGAGCACCTCCAGCACGTCGCGATGAAATTCCGGCAGCTCATCAAGGAACAGCACGCCGTGGTGCGCCAGGCTCACCTCGCCGGGCCGCGGCAGGGGGCCTCCGCCGGTCATCGCTGCGGCGCTGGTGGTGTGATGCGGGCTGCGAAACGGGCGTGCACGGATCACGCTCGAGCCCGGTGGCAGCGTCCCGGCCACACTAGCGATCCTGGTTACATCGATGGCCTCGGCCCACGACAGCGGCGGCAAGATCGTCGGCAACCGGCGGGCCAGCATCGTCTTGCCGGCCCCGGGCGGTCCGACCATGAGGATGTTGTGACCGCCCGCGGCGGCGATCTCCATCGCGCGCCGCGCCTGCTCCTGGCCCTTGACCTCGCTGAAGTCCACATCCAACTCGGGAGCGTCGGTGGATTCTGGCACCACGCGCACCGGCGACAGCACCGCCTCGCCTTCCAGGTGGCGGAGCACTTCGCCCAGCGAAGCTGCCGGGTAGATGTCGAGTTCCCCCACCAGCGCAGCCTCGGCCGCGTTGTCGCGCGGGACGATCAGCCCGCGCAAGCCCAGAGCCCGCGCGGCCAGCGCGATGGACAGTACGCCCGTCACCGGCCGCACGCCGCCGTCGAGCGAGAGTTCGCCCAGCAACACCGTCCCATCCAGCCGAGCGCGGATCTGCTCGGTCGCCGCCAGAATGCCTACCGCCATGGGCAGGTCGAACGCCGGGCCCTCTTTGCGCACGTCAGCGGGCGCCAGGTTCACGGTGATCTTGCGGGCGGGGACCTCGTAGTTCGAATTCCGGATGGCGGCCCGCACGCGTTCCTTCGCCTCTTGCACGGCAGTGTCGGGCAGGCCAACAATGGCAAACGCCGGCAACCCGCCCCCGACGTCGACCTCCACGTCGATGGGGTACGCGTCCAGACCCTGCACTGCGGCAGACCGGACTTTAGCCAGCACACGGCATCCTCCCCGGCCGCATTCTAGCGAGAGCGGGGACGGGGCGCACTAGCCCAACTGAGTCATTCGGGGTCAACGAGGTTCCGCCTCAAACGCATCCACCAACAGTTCAACGGCCTGGATACGTCCGGCCGAGTCAACGCAGACTGAGACAGCATCAAACCGGCAGGGCCGATCCATAAGCCGGCGCGTGGACAGGTAGTAGACAGCGAGCCGCTGCAGGCGCTGCTGTTTGAACAGGGAAATGGCCTCGAACGGACTACCGTAGTCGGATGTGGACCGGGTCTTCACCTCCAAAAAGACAAGAGTGCCCCGGTCTTCGGCCACCAGGTCAAGCTCCCCCATCGGGCAGCGTACGTTGCGGTCGCGGATCCGGTACCCGCGCCGCCGCAACGCGCGAACGGCGGCCTCTTCGCCGATTGCGCCGAGTTGCCTTCGACTAACCACACCTAAGTTGTACGGCGATTCAGGCAAAGTTGCCCTAGCCCAACCGGGTCATTCTGGGTTGCATGCCAGACTTTGTAGTTGCAGATTTCAGACAAAGCCTCTGTCGGTGACGGCTCGGGATCAGACGGCAGTTGACCCGATTCGGACAGGGGCCGGTGGAGGAGCCGCGGAGCGACTGGAGGCGAGCCGTCGCCGCCGTTAGCGAGCGCCGCGTCGCGCAGGGTCGGGCCCTGTACACGGAGCGTAGTCCAGCGGAGTTGTACAGGGGGGCCCGGAGCAGCGAGCGCGAGCGTTACGCTCGGCCTCGGGGTCCCCGGAAATTTGCTCTGGCGAATTTCTGGGGTGAGCCGGCGAGCCGACTCGGAGCGCAGCGGCCCTCCACCGGCCCCTGCAGTGTCAGTCATCACAAAGTAGATCGGAATCCCAACCGGATGGGGTGCCGGGAAGGTCTTGCCTCAAGACATGGGTGGTAAGGAGTGGGCAGGTGATGCGCATGCGTCCGATCTGCTATGCGGTTGTCTTCCTGCTGCTCCTGGCTGGGAACGCATTTGCCCGGGTTGGCGATCCGCTCTCTGGGTTCAGTACCGGGGCGCTCATGCAGCAGCTGCAGCTGACACCCTCAAGCCAGACCGCAGACGCCGCGGGCCGGCAGATCTACCGGTATGTCTCCGATGATGAGGTCATCACTGTTGACGTGGTGGCACGCGGCGGGCTGATTGAGCAACAACTGATGTACGTGCCGATGGATCCGCGGCGCGCCTTTCAGGTGAGTTTCTTCTTGCAGGACGCCGTGGGCTCCGTCGTCGGCGCACAGAAAGGTATGATCGCCTTCAACGCGGCCCTGTCGAACCACAAGGAGACCTATCTCCCCTTCGGTGGATACACTATGCGATTCACGCCGATGGGCGGGCTGGTGCGAGTTCTGGTTACGGGGTCATGAGCGCAAGCGATTCCTGGTACGCCCGCACTGAGAAAAACGACCGCCGGTGCATGGGTGTGACGCCGTAGCGCCGGATGGCCTCCAGGTGCTGTTTCGTTCCGTAGCCTTTGTGCCGGCCAAATCCATACTGCGGAAACTCCCGGCCGAGCACAGCCATCATCCGGTCCCGGGTGACCTTGGCCACCACCGACGCGGCAGCGATGGACGCGCAGGTGGCATCTCCGTCCACGATCACCAGTTGGGGGACGGGCACGTCGGCGGCGAAACGACCGTCGATCAGCACCAGGTGAGGCCGGACCGACAACCCGAGAATGGCCCGCCGGTGGGCGAGGCGTGTCGCCTGCAGGATGTTCAGCCGGTCGATCTCCTCCACCGTCGCCATGCCGATGGACGCCGCCGCACAGGCGGTGATTTGCGGGTAGAGCGCATCGCGCTGCTCAGGGGTCAGGCGTTTTGAGTCGTCGAGGTGGGGCAACGAGATCCCGGCCGGCAGGACCACCGCGGCGGCCACGACCGGTCCCGCCAGCGGCGCGACCCCAACCTCATCCACTCCCGCGATTACGGCAAATCCGTGCGCCTGGTGCTCGCGCTCGACCGCAAAGAGCCCCTCTAGCCGCGCCGCTTCACTCGCCGCCCGAGCCTCGCTGGCTCTGAGGCGCGCCGCAAGGCGTCGGACGCCCTGACGCGGGTCACGCCCCAGCGCTCGCAGCAGACGCGGGTCCACCTCCCGCATCCCAACCACACGCCTGGTCAATTCAGCCACGGAGAGCGCGCGGAGATTGAACGCTGGTCTCATCCCGGACGAATATTCGTCCAGGGGCGGCAGGATTCCCGCGCTCCGCCCCGAGCCGGCGAAGCCGGCGTGGGGGCTCTAGTGCACCAACCCGAGGCGTTGCGGCGGCCAGTAGATCACCAGCGCCTTGCCGACCACGTTCTCGTGCGGGACGAAACCGAAGAAGCGGCTATCCTCGCTGTTGCAACGATTGTCGCCCAGCACGAAGAGCTGGCCCGCGGGTACCAGCTGGGGCCCGTAGTTGCTGGTGCACCGGTCTCCACCGACCAAGGCGGTCGGGTACAGTTCGGCGATAGGCGAGTTGTTGATCAGCACCACGCCATCCCGCAGCTCGACCGTTTCACCCTCGAGCGCCACGACGCGTTTCACGAAATCTTTGCCGGGATTCAGCGGGTAGTGGAAGACGATGACGTCCCCGCGGCGGATCCCGCCCATGCGATACGTAAACTTGCTGACCAGAATCCGGTCACCAATCTGCAGCGTGGGTTCCATCGAGCCGGAGGGAATGAAAAACGCCTGCACGACGAAGGTAATGATCAACAGGCTCAGCAGCGCCGCGAAGATGCTGGCGTCCAGCGTTTCGACGACAGAGGAGCGCCAGGCCGGCGGGATCGCATAGACGCGCTTCACGGCGACCCTGGCGACAATGAGCCCCCCCGCCAGGATCAAGATCAGGCTGGGAATACTCAGCGGAAAACGCTCCAGAAACTGCAGCTGCATCGTGGATCAGCGAGCGGGCGGGGTTACCGGTTCTCCTTGATCTTGGCTTCCCGACCGACCTTGCGGCGCAGGTAGTACAGCTTGGCCTGGCGCACCTTGCCTTTGCGCGTCACCTCGACGCGCTCGATGCGCGGGGAGTGCACGGGAAATATGCGTTCCACGCCCACGCCGTGGCTGATGCGCCGGACGGTGAACGTCTCGCGCACACCGCCGCCCTTCCGGGCGGTGACGACCCCTTCGAACGCCTGAATGCGTTCGCGGCCGCCTTCGGTCACCTTCAGGTGCACCCGCACTGTATCGCCGGGCGTAAACCCCGGCGTCGCAGTCTTGAGTTGATCCTGCTCCACGGCCGCCAGCCTGTCCATCGTCGTCATCCTCCAGCGCTCATCACGGGAAACTCACGGCGCTGAATTATAGCACACTACGCGGGAACGCGGGAACGGGGGAACGCGGGAACGACGGAACGACGCACTTTGCTCTCATGTCGCGTTCCCGTGTTCCCGCGATCCCGTGTTCCCGGTAGTTAGGGCTCAATGTCGAGCCCGAACTCTTGAAGCAGCCGCCGGTCTTCAGCGCTGAGCCCTTCCACGCGCAGCAGGTCGGGGCGCCGCACCAGGGTGCGGTGCAACCGCCGCGCGCGCCGCCACCGCCGGATGGTCTCGTGGTCGCCGGACAGCAGCACCTCGGGCACCTTCATGCCGCGAAACTCCGCCGGCCGCGTGTACTGGGGGTAGTCCAGCAACCCCTCGGCGAATGAATCCGCCTCTACAGACTGCGCGTCACCGACCACGCCGGGAATGAAGCGGGCGACAGCATCAACGATCACCATCGCCGGGAGCTCGCCGCCGGTCAGCACATAATCCCCGATGGAGATCTCTTCGGCCGCCAGCCCTTCGCCCACGCGCTCGTCGATTCCCTCGTAGTGCCCGCAGAGGATCACCAAGTGGGCCTCGCCGGCCAGCCGCCGCGCCAGGGCGTGGGTCAGACGCTCCCCCTGCGGAGACGTAAGAATGATCCGGGGAGACGTCGCAGGGGCCGCGGCCCGGATGGCGTCCACGGCGGCCAAGAACGGCTCTGGCTTCATCACCATGCCGGCCCCGCCGCCATAAGGGGAATCGTCGACCTGCCGGTGGCGGTCCGTGGTGAACTCACGCAGATCCCACACCACGATCTCCAGCAATCCTCGCTCCCGGGCCCGACCGAGAATGCTGAGGTCTAACGGCGCAAACGCCTCCGGAAAGATCGTGACGATGTCGACGCGCATCGCGCTTCAGTCCAGCAGGCCGGCCAGTGGCCGGATCACCATGCGCCCGGCGGCCGGTTCGATGGACAGCACTACAGAGCTGATCGCGGGGACCAGGTACTCCCGGCCTGCGCGCTGCCCTGCACCGGATGGTGCAGGGCCCTGCACGACGTACACATCGTTGCTGCCGGTCCGCAGAATTTCCCTGACCGTGCCCACCTCCTGGCCCCCCTCAGTGATCACCCGCAGGCCAACGATCTCAAAGACATAGTGCCGGCCCTGCGGCAACGCGGCCGCCTCCCCCCGTGGCACGGCCAGGTCCGCGCCGCGCCATTGCTCGGCGCTGGCCACCGAGTCGATGCCAGCGAGCTTGATCAGCATGGCGTTGCCGTGCGCCCGTACCGAGGCGACCCGCACCGGCGTCGGCCGGCCGTCTTTCAGCAACACGGCCTCTCCCAGACGTGCCAGCCGCTCAGGGAAATCGGTGTCAGGGACAAGCCGCAGTTCCCCGCGGATGCCGTGCGGCCTGGCGATGCGGCCGACCACTACGTACGCCGGGAGGGCGGCCATCGTCGGCGCGACCTACTCCTCTCGGATCTCCATGATGATGCCGTCTTTGACGATGATCTCGGCGCGACTGAGTTTGGTGAAGAGGTTGTCCCCGACCTTGACCTCGACCAGGCTCTCCACGGTCCCCTGCGCGAACTCGGAGTTGAGCTCCAGTTGCTGGGCCTCGCGCAGCCGCATCTCCAACTCCGCCCGGGTAGCTTCCTGGCGAGCCCGCTCCAGCTCCAGTTGCTGGCGGATGGCGCGCGCCTGGGGGGTCACCGTCCGCTCCAGCTCGGCCCGACGGATCTGGCTGTCCAGCTGTACTTCAATCGCGTTCACGCGCTTGATCGCCTCTTCCAGATCCTGGATGTACAACCGCTTAAAACTTTCCGTGACGATGGCCTTGATCACCACCGGCCGGCTGATGTTGATGCCCATGCCAACCTCCACCGCGTGATTAGTGATTCGTGACTCGTGATTCGCAACCGCCCTTCCAACGTGGCTGTCCTACTCCAGTACCGAATCACGAATCACAAATCACGAATCACTGTAGTATCTCGACGGTCACGCGCTTTCCCGTCCGCACCGCCGCGGCCTTGACCACCGTACGCAGGGCGTTGACGATCCGCCCCTGCTTGCCGATGATCTTGCCGACATCATCGGGCGCGACCGTCACCTCGATGACGATGGACCGCTCGCCTTCGACCTGGCGCACGCGGACGGCCTCGGGGTGATCCACCAGCGCCTTGGCGATGAACTCCACCAGACCGCGCATGGCGAGCGCTCCTCTCGCGTCGAGGGTCTAGCCCCGAGGGGTCGGCCCGCCGTGCTGGAGGACGCCGGTTTTTTCCAGCAGCACACGGGCCGCGTTGCTCGGACGGGCGCCCTTCCGGAGCCACGCCTGCGCCTTCGCCTCGTCAACCTTGATCGTGGACGGCTCGGTCGTGGGGTTATAGTACCCGATGGACTCGATGTACCGGCCCGTCCGCGGCGCTCGCGAATCTGCGACCACCAGCCGGTAGAAGGGCACGTGCTTGCCCCCGATGCGCATCAAACGGATCTTCACCATCGATGATGCCTCCCTGTATGTGTGATTAGTGATTCGTGATTAGTGATTCGCAACTACCGTGGATCGGCTGTGCCGAATCACGAATCACTAATCACAATCACGGCAGGGGAAACTGTAACTTCCCCTTTTTCCCCAGCCCACTCATCTGCTTCATCAGCGTGCGGGCGTCGTCGAACTGCCGCAGCAACCTGTTCACCTCTTGAATCGTGGTGCCGCTCCCCCTGGCAATGCGGCGGCGCCGGCTCCCGTCGATCAGATGCGGGTGGGTACGCTCTTCCGGTGTCATCGAGTCGATCATCGCCTCCACCCGTCGCAGGGCCCGCTCATCCATCCCCGCCACAGCACCTTTCGGCCGCATCGCCCCGGGGAGCATCTCCAGCAGGGAATCCAGCGGGCCCATGCTGCGCACCTGACGCAGCTGGACGCGGAAGTCGTCGAAGGTGAACTCCGCCCGCCGCAGTTTCCGCTCCAGGTCGGCCGCAGTCTGCGCGTCCATCGCGTCCTGCGCCCTTTCGATCAGGGTCAAGACATCGCCCATCCCAAGGATCCGCGACGCGATCCGGTCAGGATGGAACGGCTCCAGACCATCCAGCGTCTCCCCGACACCCGCAAACAGCACTGGCCGGCCGGTCACTTCTACAATGGAGAGCACCGCCCCGCCGCGGGCGTCGCCATCCAGTTTAGTGACGATGAGACCGTCGATCCCCACCAGGTCGTGAAAGCGTTGCGCGATGTTTACCGCGTCCTGCCCGGTCATCGCGTCCACGACCAGCAGCACCTGATGGGGCGCGGTCGCGTCCCGCATCGTGACGAGCTCGGCCATCAGCTCGTCGTCAATGTGCTGCCGGCCGGCCGAGTCGATGATGACCACATCATGGCCATGCCGTTTCGCCTCTGCGAGGGCCGCCGTAGCGACCGCCACGGGATCGGTGGCACCTGGACGGGAAAACACAGGAACGCCGGTCTGCTGGCCGACGGCGGCGAGCTGCGCGACGGCCGCGGGCCGGCGCAGGTCCGTCGCGACCAGCAGCGGGCGCCGCCCGCCCTTCACGAGGCGCATGGCCAGCTTGCCTGCCGTCGTCGTTTTCCCGGCTCCGTGCAACCCGACCAGCAGGATCACCGTCGGCGGCTGATCGGCGAGACGGAGCGCCCGGACTGTGCCGCCGAGCAACCGCACGAGTTCCTGATGGACAAGCTTGACCACCTGCTGGCCAGGCGCCAGATGTGTCAGCAGCTGCTGTCCGACCGCCGCGTCGCGCACCCGGTCGGCAAACGCCTTGGCGACCTTGACGTTCACGTCGGCTTCCAGGAGGGCCAGCCTGACGTCGCGGAGCGCCGCGTCGACATCGGCGTCGGATAGCACACCGCGGCCGGTCAAACGGCTGACAATCTGCTGAAGTTTGCCCTGCAGCGTCTCGAACACAGCAACTCCCAGTGATTAGTGATTCGTGATTAGTGATTCGTCACATATGGTGGGCGACCGGCCTCGCATTTTGAGCGTGCGCTGTGGTTACGAATCACGAATCACGAGTCACGAATCACCGCTCTTCACGGCTTCATAGACCCGGTATCCGCTCTTGCGCTCCATTTCGCGCACGGTGCCAAACACCTCGGTCACATCGCGGGCCAGCGTCCGGGCCCCCTGCGCCGTCCGGGCCACGAAGTAGAAGCGGCCACCGGGACGCAGGTGCTGCCAGATGTCGCGGACCAGGCGGCGCAGCGTCGCCTTCCCCGTGCGAATCGGTGGGTTCGTCACCGCGGTATCGAAGAGACGGCCGGCGACCGGTCCGCACCCGTCGCCCTGCAGCACTTCGACATTGCCCAGGCCGTTGAGCTGCGCGTTCTGCGCTGCCAGCTCCACCGCGCGTGCATTGACATCGATGAGGACGGCCTGTCCCTGCGGTGCCAGCGACGCCGCCACCAGGCCCACGGGCCCGTAACCGCATCCGATATCAAGGACGAGATCCGCCGGGGCGATCCGCATCGCTTCGACCAGCAGCCGCGTACCAGCGTCCACGCCACGACGGGCAAACACGCCCCGATCGGTGATAAACGTCCACGCCCTGCCACGCAAGGTGGCCCTGACCTGCGTGGGGTGCGACCTCACGCCGGGGCGAGTCGAGAAGTAGTGGTTGCCGATGCGCGCGGTCACGGGTTATCCGACCGCCCGCCGCACGGCCGCCAGCGCCGTTGTGATCCGGCGCCGCGCCCTGGCATCGACCCCAGCGCCGACCCGCCTGATGGCGCGTTCCAGGGTGTCCAGCCGGGCCGCCACGACCTGCCGCCGCCTGGCGCCACCATCGCGAGCCTGCAGCAGCCGTAACGACGCCTCCACGCGCCGCAGTTCCCGCCCGGAGCGGCGCAGGCCGTCAAAGACCGCCTGGCGCGTCACGTGCAGGCGCTCGGCGATCTCCCCCAACGAGAGATCATCAAGGTAATACAGTCGCAGGACGCGCTGCTGGTGCGCGGTCAACAGCCGGCCGTATGCCTCGATCAGCCGGACCATCCACATCCGTTCTGAGAGCGTCCGATCCATGACGGCCAGGTAACATGTAAAGGGATTTCACTTTACAGACCAGCCCAGTATACTGCGCCACCAGCCGGGGCGTCAACAAGCATGAAAGGACGGAAACGGGAAGCAGGAAACGGGAAGCCACCACACCACGGTCTCCCGTTTCCTGTTTCCCGTTTCCCGTTACCCGTTTCCGTCAGTCGGAGGCAGCAGCGCGTCGACAAACTGCCGGGGATCGAAGGGCTGCAGGTCGTCGATGCCCTCGCCGAGGCCGACCAGCTTCACGGGAAGCCCCAGCGCGCCGGCGACGGCCAGGACGGCGCCGCCTTTGGCCGAGCCGTCCAACTTGGCCAGCACAATCCCGGTCACCCCCACGGCCTCGGTGAACACGCGGGCCTGGGCAATCGCGTTCTGCCCGGTAGTGGCATCGAGGACCAGCAGACGCTCTACCGGCGATCCGGACAGCTCGCGCGTGAGGACGCGATTGATCTTCTTGAGTTCTTCCACCAGGTTGGTCTTGGTGTGCAAGCGGCCCGCGGTATCCACGATCAGCACGTCGATGCGTCGGGCCCTCGCCGCCTGGCAGGCATCGTAGACGACGGCGGCCGGATCGGCCCCCGGGGCGTGGGCGACCAGATCGCATCCGGCGCGCTGCGCCCAGACGGCCAGCTGGTCGATCGCCGCCGCGCGGAAGGTGTCGGCCGCAGCCAGAAGGACGGTGCGCCCCTCAGTCTTCAGACGATGGGCGAGTTTGCCGATCGAGGTCGTCTTGCCGGCACCGTTCACCCCGAGCATCACCAGGCCGGCCGGCGGCGGATCGAGGCGCAAGGGGACGGGATCGCCGAGCACGTCAAGGAGAATCTCGCGCAGGGCGCTCAATCGGGCTGCCTGGTCTGTGGCGTCGCGGCGGGCTCTGAGCTGCTGCAGGATGCGCTGCGTGGTGGGGGCGCCCACGTCGGCTTCGATCAGCGTGATTTCCAGCTGTTCGAAGAACTCCGCCGGAGTGGCGCCGGCGATCTCACCGAGCCGCGCTATCAACTGCGCCCGCGTCCTGGCGAGGCCCTCCCTCAAACGGTTGAGTCGATTCATGAGGGAGTTGGAAAGTCACCACACATCACAGGTGGTATTCGACTCTCCAACTCTCCAACTTTCTAACCGTTGTCAGCTGACCGCGGCGGCCTCCTTCGTGACGGGACGCGTCGGCGTGAGGCGCATGGAGATGATCTTTGAGACGCCCGGCGTCTCCATCGTCACGCCATAGAGCACGTCGGCGGCCTCCATCGTGCCCTTGTTATGCGTAATGATCAGGACCTGGGTGCGCTCCGCGAGCTCGCGAAGCAGCGTGGTGAACTTCCGCGTGTTGGCATCGTCCAGTGCCGCTTCTACCTCGTCAAAGATGCAGAAGGGGCTGGGATGCACGCGCAGCATCGCGAAGATCAGCGACAGTGCGACCAGCACCCGCTCACCGCCAGAGAGGGCCGACAGGCTGCGCATCTTCTTGCCCGGGAGCTGCGCCTCGATTTCGATGCCTGGCTCTGTCCCCGGCTCGCCCTCCACCAGGAGCAGCTGCGCGCGGCCGCCAGCGAACAGGCGCACGAACAGGCGGTTGAACTCCTCGTTGACGGCCTGGAACGTTTCGGTGAACTTCACCTGCAGGATTCGGTCCAACCGTTCTACCAGGGTCACCAGCGCCGCCTTCGCGCGCTCCAGGTCCTCCCCCTGCGCCCGCAGGAGGTCGACCCGCGTCCGCAGCGCTTGATGTTCGTCCACAGCGAGGAGGTTCACCGGACCCAGCACCGCGACGAGCCCGCGCAACGCTTCGATGCGGCCCAGCGCCTCATCGCGGCTCGTGGCCAGGCGCACGTCTCGCACCTCCTCCCACGAGACGGCAAACTCCTCAGAGATGCGCCGCTGCGCCGCCAGCAGTTCGGCTTCTACCTGCGCGTGGCGGACTTCGAGCCGGTGGGCCTGCTCCTCCACCTCATGGAGGGTCTCCTGCAACTGCCGCCACCGGCCCTCGGCGTCTGTCAGGCGCTGCTGCAGGACGCCCCGCTCGGCATCGAGATCCGCCAGGCGCTGCCGTATGGCGCCCTGCCGCCGTGCAAGTGTCTCCCGCTCCCCCTGCGCTACCTCCAAGGAGTGCGTGAGCAGATGGAGTTCCCCATCCAGGACCGTGATCTCGCCCTGCAGCTGGTTGCACCGCCCGCCCAGCGTTGCGTCCACACGCATGTGCTCATCGATGCGCGCCTGCAGAGCATCCAGCGTCCCGCCCACTTCGGCCAGCTGCACCCGGACGTCTGCCAGCTCGGATGCGGCCGACGCGGCGGACGCCAGTGCGGCGCGCAGGCCGGACTCCACCTCGACCAAGGCCTGCTCGCGTTCCGCGTGGGCGTGGAGGATGGCGGCCTCGTCTTCGCAGAGCTGGACGGCTTCCGCTTCCAGCGAGGCGCGCTCGGCGGCGGCCTGCGTTCGTTCGGCGTCAAGGTCTCGTTGCTGCAGCGGAATCTTCTCGAGCTCGGCGTGGACCAGCCCCGCCGCCATCTGCTGCTCGGCCGTGGCAGTCTGCATAGCGGCCAGGTCCGCCTCGGCCTCGGCGATCGCCTGGGTGAGTTGCTCGCGGTGACCCGCCACGGCACTCCGGCACGATTCGGCTTCCGTCGCGGAGGTATCGATGGCCGCCAGCCGGCCCTGCAGGGACTGGATCTGGTCCGCCCGGCCAAGGAGCGATCCGTCGCCATCGGGTTTGCCCCGCACGCTGACGACGCCGTCTGCGGCGAGCAACTCCCCCTGCAGCGTGACGATGCGTCCTGAGAATCCCGACCGGCGCAGCGCCAGGGCCGCATCCAGGGTGGCCACGATGGCCACATCGCCGAGCAGGGTCTGAACGACGTCTTTCGCCCCATTGGTCAGCTGCACCAGATCCGATGCGCGGCCGACGATGTCGCCGCCGTGAGGAAGCGACGCCGGCGGGGCCGCCCGTATCAGGTCGACGGGCAGGAACGAGGCGCCGCCCTGCCCGTTGCCGCGCAGGTACGTCAGTCCATCCTTCACGTCGTCGACCGTCGCCGCGATTAACGCGAACACCCGCCGCCCCAGCGCGGCCTCGATCGCCGGGCGGTACTCCGCGGCGACGCGGATCACCTCGCCGACTGGATAGCGGATGCCGGGAAACCGCGAGGGATCGCCCTGTTTGGCCAGCAAAATGTCTCGCGCGCCCTGCTCGTATCCGGCCAGTTGCCGCTGCAGGTCGAGGAGCAGCGACAGGGTCGAGGCAACGACGGCCCGTTCCGCGGCGAGCTGCCGCACCTGCTCCTCAACAGCGGCATACTCGGCGTCGATGTCGGAACATTCAGACCGGAGGTGCGCCATGCGCGTCTGGATGGACTCGTACCGTTCCCGCAGGGCTGCCAGAGCCGATGCTCGTTCTCCAGCTGTGGCCCGGAGCTGTGACGCGGTGTGCGCGAGCGCTGCCTCCCTGGCGTTGATCCCACCGAGCTGGTCTGTGAGCGCCGCCAGCCGCGCGTCCAGCCGGGTCAGGTCATGCTGGGTGCGAGACCGCGACCTGTCCAGATCGGTCACCTCGACGCGGAGCGCGCCGGCGCGATCCTCCGTCTCTGCGTACGTGCGGACCGCAGCCGCATGGGCGTCTTCGGTGGCCCGTAACTGCTCGAGGAGATCATCGCGGCGCGAGGCGAGCGTTTCCGCCTGCTCGCGCAGCGTCCCCAAAGCCTCGTCCATCTGGGCGTGCTGGCCCTGCAGCCGCTGCAGATCCTGCGCCAGCCGCTCCCGCTGGCCGGTGGTCGCCCGCAACCGTTCCTGCAGGACCTGCATCGTCGACTCCCGACCAGAGAGGTCCTCGACGAGTTGCAGCAGGGTGCGCTGGGCATCTTCCCACAGCCGCGCCACCTCGACGGCGCGCGCGCGATCATGATCGATCTGGCTGCCGACCTCGGACGCCGACGACGCGGTCGACTGCAACTGCTGGCGAATGGTGTCTGTCTGCGTGGCGATGCGCTTCAGGTTTGCGATGACGCGACGGGCGTCGTCTACCTGCAGGGCCAGCTCAAGGGCCCGAATCTCACTGGTATGGGCCTGGTAAGCTGCCGCAGCCTCCGCCTGCGCCCGGAGCTGCTCCAGTTGCGCCGCGAGCTCTGCCAGGATGTCGGAGATCCGCAGGAGGTTGGTGGCCGCGTACCCGAGGCGGCGCTCCGCCTCACGGCGCCGCCGCTTGTAGCGCGCCAGGCCCGCAGCCTCCTCCAGGAGCTGCCGGCGCTCTTCCGGACCGGCGTTGAGCACGCTGTCGACCTGGCCCTGTCCAATCAACGAGTACGACCGGCCGCCCAGCCCCGTCCCCAGGAATAGCATCTGGATGTCGCGTAGCCGGCAGACGGTGTCATTGAGGAAGAACTCCCCCTCCCCGCCGCGGTTGGCCCGACGCATCACCGTCACTTCGGTGTAGTCGATCGGCAGGACACCGGAATCGTTGTTGATCGTGAGGGCAACTTCGGCCTGCCCCATAGCCCGGCGGGCTTCGCTGCCACCAAAGATGAAATCGTCCAGGCGACCTGACCGCAGGCTGCGGAAGCTGGTCTCGCCGAGCGCCCAGCGGATGGCATCAAACACGTTGCTCTTGCCGCTGCCGTTGGGGCCGACAACGGCGGTAATGCCGGGGGTAAACTCGAGTTCCGTGCGGTCGGCAAACGTCTTGAAGCCGTGCAGTTCCAGTCGCTTCAGGTACACAGAGCGTCTCCTCCGCGGATGCCCGGACCAAGAACCGGGACAGGGATGATCAAAAGTATGATGTTAGCGACGACGGACCGGCAGCAGCGACCGGTAAATCTCCACCAGCCGGCGAGTGAGTGCCGGAAGCGCAAACTCCGCAGCGACCTCCTTCGCGTGTGCGGCCATGGTGCGCCGCAGCGCCGCATCGTCTAGCAAGTCTATCACCTTTTCCGCCAGGGCGGCAGCCGAGGGCGGAACCAGGAAGCCTGTGAGGCCGTCGCGCACGGCATCGCCGACGCCCCCGGCGTTGACGGCGACGACCGGGACGCCGGCGGCCATCGCTTCGACGATGACCAGCCCCTGGGTCTCGCTCCCCGAGCCATAGAGGAAGAGGTCGCCGGCCGCGATGCACTCCAGCGTGCGGCGGTGGGGCTGCAGGCCGGCAAAGACAATGCGGGGGCCGAGATGCAGCTCCCCGCTCAGACGGCGTAAGGCCGCCTCCTCGGGTCCTCCGCCCACCACCAGCAGTACCGCATCCCGCCGCTGGAGGACCTGCGCAAAAGCGTGCAGCACCCGGTCTACGGTTTTTTCCTTCCCCAGGCGGCTCGCGGTGACGAGCAGTGGCCGGCCGGCCGGCAATCCAAATTCCGTCCGCACCCACGACGGGTCGAGGGACGCGAAGAGTTCCAGCTCCACCCCGGCGGTGGGGAGCACTTCGATCCGGTTACGCACCCCCTGAGCGCGCAGCCTGGCCACCAGAGTCGCAGACGGAGCGATCACGCAGTCGCACCGGTCCGCATATCGCCTGACATACCATCGGGTGAGTAACCGCAGAAGCCATTTCGGACCCGGGGCATAATGCACGAATTCGTCATAGAGCGTGTGGTGCGTAAATACGAGCGGGAGTCCCCGGCGGCGGGCGAGGTGGGCCCCCGCGCTGCCCATCGTGAACGGCGCATGCGCGTGAACGACGTCCAGCTGACTGGCCATCAAGGTACGCCACACCGCGGGCGTATAGCCGAGCCCGAGAGGGAAGTCGTAGTAGGGTGTCGGCACCGATGGAACGCGCAGCACGTCGGGATCGGCATCGAGGTAGCCCCGCACCCGTGGAGCAACGATGAACACGCGATGCCCCTCCGCACGCAGCGACGACGCAAATGCCGTCAATGAATGCACGACGCCGCTGATGCGCGGCAGGTAGGACTCGCTGAACATCGCGATGCGCAAGCCCGATCCACCCCACATGACGCCAGGCCGGGGGGCCCCCGCCTGGGCGGACGCCACCGTCACCGGGCCTCCCGCCGCTGGTGCTCCACCAGCGCCAGCACCTCGGAGAGTTTGAAACGGCGCTGCCCGCCCGCCGTGCGCCGGCAGGGCAGTTTGCCCTGGTCGGTATAGCGGCGCAGCGTGGCCTTGCTGAGATTCAGGATGGCCGCAGTTTCATGGAGGGTGAGTTCGGGATCCAGGAGGCGGCGTATGATCTCCTCGCGCGTCTCCGTGAGCGGCGGTCGTCCCGCCCGCCGGACCGGCCGGGATGGACCGAGTTCGATCGGCAGATGCTGCTGGAGTTCTACCGGCATGGCGATCTTCCGCGGACGCCGCGGACGGGCCGGGCCGGCTGGCGCGGGGGCTGCCGGTGCCCTCGCCTGAGGAGCCCGCGTCAGGGAACGCCCCCCGGAGGCAGCGGGTGGGGGCGCGAGGTTTCCAGGATCCGAAGGGGGTCTGGCGTCTCTAACGGATCGCTCGAGATATGAATACCAGTCCCGCAGGTCCCTCATGATTTCGCCCCAGGTGCGTCAGGTGCTGCGTCGGAGTATGTTAGCCGGTGGTCCAAACGGGCGAAAACTACCTCAGGGGGCTTCGCGTTCAGCCCCTCGATTCCTCTCGATCACGGACGCGGGGCCTCCGGAGATGGGCGGTCATGGCGGCAACCTCGGCGAGGATCTCGTCACGATGCGTCAGGACATGAGTCTTCGCGACGACGGCCTTGGCCTGCTCTTGCGGGGGCAGGAGGGGCAGTTCCGCCTCGTCCAGGATCTGGACGTGGCGCCCGTCGGGGCTAAACAGCAGGTCCACGGCCAAATCCTTCCACTCTATAGCGCCGGGGCGGAAGCGAACCTCGCCGGCCAGGTTCACGTAGAATCCCAGCGTCCGGCCGTCCGCCCGCACCCACTGGTAGACGTTGTAGGGCCTCCCGCGCCAGAAATACCCGTACGTGAGAGCGCCCCTGGGCAACCGGAGGCTCCCGACCCGCCTGGCATCCTTGATCTTGTAGAGCACCACAGCATGGGTGGGCGAACGATCAAGGAGCCGGCAGAGGAACTCCTGGCGCTCACCGGTGGGAGTGAACTTTACTTCCTTGATGATCGCAATTCTCGGCATGAAGAAAGGAAACGTCAGGGATCCGTGGAATCTACGCGCATCCCCCCTGTGGTGTAACGATGGATGCGCGGCATCTTTCTCGAGAACTGTGGCGATGGTACATCCTCCTGCTCATCGCCAACGAGCTGGACCTCGCCTACACGTACGTTGGACTCAGCCGGGGGGCGTTCCTGGAAGGAAATCCATGGCTGGGCCCCCTGTTGCTGACCTGGT
>Ga0209803_1000193_pt1 | contig 38715 bp, 32 predicted proteins | sample GraSoiAngelo_138_FD_185895 | JGI IMG/M metagenome (GOLD analysis project Ga0209803, IMG submission 185895) | Grasslands soil microbial communities from the Angelo Coastal Reserve, California, USA - 14_0929_09_40cm (SPAdes) (version 2) | ecosystem: Environmental > Terrestrial > Soil > Grasslands ...
TCGGGATCCGAGAATTCGTTCTGGGGACAGGCGGGGAAAGTCACTACGCCGACTACAAGACCGTTCGGCCAAATAGCGAGGTCCGCAATGATGAGACTTTCGGCGTAATGAGGTTTGTTCTCCACCAGGACGGGTACGATTGGGATTTCCTGCCCGCCTATCGTGGCGACACTTTCCAGGATTCGGGCAGCGGCACATGCCACGGGCCTCCCAAAAGCCAATGACGAACGCTCGCGATTACGGACGCTGACGGTACGCGTGGCGGCGAGGACAGAGCACACACGCTAGATCTAGCCGGTCCCATCCTGACGCCAAGGGCCTCGAACCGGTTCGGCTCGCAGGAATAACGCGGCCGGTTGCTTGCGTCATCCAAACCTTCACGCTCGATTCCCGGATTTGGGCTTCGAGGGCGAATGTGCGTACTCACCGGGCAATTCTGACGCAAACCCACAAGACGCCCTATCGTTGTATTCACCATGAATGACTTCATCGAGGATCTGATCAACGACTGGGCTGGGCATGTCGCCGCAGTGGACACTGTGATGAAACTCGCGGCTACCGATCTAATCTATCTAGTCCTACCACTCGCGTTCGCTCTGTGGTTTCTGCCTGGAGGTTCAGCTGAACGCGCGCTCCGGCAACGAGTCTGGCTGGCTATCATGATTAGCGTGATCGCTGGGCTCTTTCTAGCTGCTCTGGTCGCCCAGTTGTATTCCGACGCTCGGCCGTTTGTCTCACGTACCGATACCAGGCTTCTCATCTCGCACGCTGCCGACAACGGCTTTCCCAGTGAGCACGCCACCGTAAGCTTCGCCGTTGCGGGGACGCTGATTTGGTGGCGCCGATCGATTGGGTTCCTCGCCATCTTCTTGGCGAGTCTTATCGGATTCGCTCGCGTGTTCGTCGGTGTGCACTGGCCATCCGACGTCGCGGCCGGTGCCGCAATTGGCATCGTTACCGGTGCACTTGCCGCACAAACTGTCTCGTGGTGGACACCGCTTCAGGCACAGGCGTCGAAGTTTTTCCCAAGTTGGATGGTCGCCTCGCCGTAGAAAGGTGCGCGAATGATCTGCTCAGACGAAAATCTGGAGCCAACGGTGAGATTCGAACTCACGACCTGCGGTTTACGAAACCGCTGCTCTACCGCTGAGCTACGTTGGCTCCCGTTTTTTGAAACCGCTCCCACGTCCGGCGGGTAACGTTGGCCCCGAATCTATCTTAAGCAGCCCACTGGAGCCCGGCAACGAAACCGCCGCAAAACCGAGAACTGATAGCCGACAGCTATATCTCGACGCGCTCGACGTCCCGCACAGATGTCCGCAGCAGCCGGCCCGCGACCCGCTTGAAGACGTCGGCGTCTCCTGTCGTGTAGAAACCATATGTGGGCTTCGGGTTTGCCGCCAATGCGTCCCGCTCCCGCAACAACTGCCGCACCCGGCGCGCTACAGGCCGGGACGGGTCGTACAAGTGCACGCCCCGCCCCAGCATGCGCTTGATCCGCCCGCGCAGGAACGGATAATGCGTGCAGCCCAGACCGACCACATCCGCCTCGCTGCCGCGCACCGGCGCGAGGTGCCGCTCCAGCAGCGCAGTTGTCGCCCGCGTGCCCACCTCGCCCGCCTCCACCATGTTCTCGAGACCATCGCAGCCGACGTTTATGACCCGCTTGTCCGGCGCGAACTCCTCAATTAGTCCCGCAAGGTATGGACTCTGCGCAGTCGCCGGCGTCGATAACACCGCGATCGTCCCCGTCCGTGTCCGCCTCGCCAGCGTCTTCACGACAGGCACGACACCGACGAACGGGATCTCCGGGAAGCTCTCTCGCAGATAACCGATCGCGTGCACCGTCGCCGTGTTGCAGGCGACCACGATCATTTTCACGTCCCGCTCGATCAGGAACCCGGCGATCCGGCCAGTCAGATCGTGCAGCTCAGCGGTTGACTTCTCGCCGTAGGGCACGTGTCCGCTGTCCGCGAAGAAGATCAAGCTTTCCTGTGGCAGCATGCGCCGGATCGCTCTCCAGATCGAAAGCCCGCCGACGCCCGAATCGAAGACGCCTATCGGCCGGTTGTCCATCGACTGATCTTCCTCATTACGGTCATCGTACCAGATATATGAACGCGCTTAACGATGGAATCGATACCCGCGCCCTCCCTCATACCCTTTACCCAGCGCGACGCAACCTCAGATAATGGCCCTCGTGCCTGAAAGCCCTAGCATCCTCGCCGTTATCCATCGCCTCGCGTTCGTTCTCGCGGCCACCGCGCTTCTTGTTCTCGCCTTCGCCTGCGGCAGCAACGAAGAGGCGAACAACTCGTCACAATCCACTGTCGCCGCGACATCCAATAAGAGCGTAGCGTTCCCGTCCTTACCGACCTCGACCGCCGCAACAACAAGCTGCCAAGCCCCTTCAGGCACGCCTCCGGAGGTGCAAGTGAAATCTTATCCTCAGCGCCCACCGCTTACCATCGACAAGTCGCATCAGTTCATCGCCCACGTCTATACCACGCGCGGACACTTCATCATCCAGCTCTTGCCGGACCTCGCCCCGGAGCACGTCAACAGCTTCGTCTTCCTCGCCCGCGACAAGTTCTTCAACGGCACCACCTTCCACCGTGTCATCCCCGGTTTCGTGGCTCAGGGCGGAGATCAGACAGGCAGAGGCAACGGCGGCCCCGGTTACAGCGTGCCTTTGGAGCCCAGCCAGGAACCCTTCGTGCGCGGAATTGTCGGTATGGCCCGCTCCAACGACCCCAATAGCGCCGGGAGCCAGTGGTTCGTCACTCTGGGCGACGCGCCCAACCTCAACGGTTCGTACACCGTCTTTGGGAAGGTCGTTCAAGGCATGGAAGTAGTCGATTGCCTCTCGCCGCGCGACCCCTCAGTCAACCCCAATGCTCCACCGGGCGACGCCATAATCGACCTCGCGATTCAGGAGATAGCGCCCGGCGGCTAGTTTCCTGACCCATCCCGCGCAACCGGAAGCGTAAAGCTCACCTCCAGACCGCCCTCTTCCCTGGGCGCCAGCCAGATGCGCCCGCGCTGTGCCTCCACCAGCCGCCTACACACTGTGAGCCCCATGCCCATGCCGCGCACGCGCTTCGGAATCTGGCTCGAGCGATAGAAACGCTCGAACACGGCATCCCGCTCTTCTTCGGGAATACCGGGGCCCCGGTCGAGCACCGAAATGATGATCTCGGCGCCGCCGTTCATCGCCGCCCTAAGCTCTATCGGCGACTCCGGCGGCGCGTACTTCTCTACATTGCTCACGAGGTTCCTCAGCACCTGCTCGACATATGTCGGCTCAGCCAGCGCCGCGGCTAGCTCGTCCGAAACATCAACAACAATTTCCCGCTCAGGCCGGCTTTCGCCAAAGCTGCGCGCGAACCGACGGATCACATGCTGCACCAGTACCGGTTCGGTCGTCAGTTGCTCCCCCAACTCCAGCCGCGCGAGGTTAAGCAGGTCCTCGATCATCCGGTACACCGTGTCCGTCTCCTGCTCGACGTCCTCGAGTAGCGATACCGCTTCCTGCTCATTAATCCGGCCGCTCATCCGCCGGACTGCCTTGATCCCCCCGTAAATTAGCATCATCGATGTGCGCAGCTCGTGTGAGAGCAGGCCCAGGAACTCGTCCTTCGCTTCGTTCGCGCGTCGCAGCTCCTCGACGATCCGGTCTTTCTGCCGGTTGCTCGCCTCCAGGTCGGCCGTCCGCTCCTGCACTCGACGCTCGAGTTCATCCCGCGCCCGGGTCAGGTCCTCCTCGGCCTTCTTGAGCCCCGAAATGTCCTGCAGAACCCAGCTCGCGCCGATGACGTGTGACTCGTCATACATGATGCTTGCGGCCGAAACCGCGATATCTACTGGCTGCCGGTTGCGAGGCTTTACATGAGAGACCCATCGCCGAGGCGTATGCAACCATCCGCTGCTTGAGCGCCTCGCGAAAGAGGTGCCGGTCCTTAACTGGCAGGTAATCGAAGAGGGACTTCCGGCCCACGAAGCGAGGAGTCAGGCCGAGGAGGCGAATTGCTTCGGCGTTTGCCTCCTCGATCCGGCCGCCAGCGTCCGTCACGATGTAGGCCAGCGGCGCTCCCTCAAAGAGATCGCGATAGTGCCGAAGTGGCTCATCCACGCTCGTAATCCCCGCTTGCGGCGGGGCTAATGCGGAAGCCGGCAATAACAGGCGCGGCCGCCCGCTCACATCGACGCCGCCACGGCCTTCCCGGCCCGTGCGCTCGCGGCTAGCCTCGCGCCTCTCGCTCGCAGACACGCTTCCTTGCTCCGCACTTGGTCTTCGTATCATCCGATGTTGCGACTGGGCGCGAGCGCGTAGCTCAGGGCGTTCAGACGCCCGCTCGCACGGCCAACGCTACGACATCAAACTAGCCGTTCGCCTGCGCCCCGTTGCTGCGTGACGAGGCGCGGAGCTTCGCGTCTTCTGGGCGACGCCGCAGCCGGCCGATCTTTCCCCCTCTTCCGGTACATTGCCTGATGGCGTTCGATAAGCCCCGGCTTGATTAGTCCCGCCCGTCCTGGCTTCAAGCGGTGCGAACCGCCTCCAGGCTCTCTAGTTTAAATTGCTTTAGTCAGGTGTCAAGCAATGGCGGCGAGAGTGAGCTCGCAGCGGTGGATACCGCCCTGGGCGCACGGTGCCAACATGAATCAGCGGCGGCCGCGCCTCGACATGCGGAAAAGCCGACCGGGAAGGCCATTTGTCATTCCGAGCACCCGCGGCCTGTGAACGCTGGCTACGACTCCCCCGCAGAGGCCTGCCCGCCGTGGAGGGAATCTGTCGGGGTCACCACGGGCATAACATCGGTGCGAATTCCGAGGCCCCGCACGCCCTTCACCTGCCGCTCCGCATGGTACGAAGACCGCACGAGCGGGCCTGCCTCGACATGACGAAATCCAAGCGCCAGCGCGTCCTCCCGTAACCCGGCAAACTCGTCCGGATGGTAGTAGCGAACGAGCGGCAGGTGCTTCGCGCTAGGCTGCAGGTACTGCCCGAGCGTCAGCACATCCACTCCCGCGTCGACGAGGTCCCCAAACACCATGAGCAGCTCGTGCTTCGTCTCCCCCAGCCCGACCATCAATCCACTCTTCGTGACCGTCTCGGGGTCCAGCTCCTTCGCCAGTCGCAGCAACTCCAGCGACCGCTCGTAGCGCGCCTTTGGGCGCACGCGCCGGTACAGGCGTGGCACCGTTTCCGTGTTGTGGTTCAGTATCTCCGGCCGCGCCCTCATTACCGCCGCCAGTGCATCCCAGTTCCCCATGAAATCCGGGATCAGGACCTCGACGCTCGTCCCCGGCGATAGCCTCCGGATCCAGCAGATCGTCGCCGCGAATATCGACGCCCCTCCGTCCGGCTCATCATCCCGGTTGACCGATGTCACGACCGCGTGCGTCAGGCCCATCTCCCGCACGGCATTCGCCACTCGCATTGGCTCCAGTTTGTCGAGCGCTCCCGGCCGTCCGGACTTCACCGCGCAAAACCCGCACGCTCGCGTGCACGTGTCGCCTAGGATCATGAACGTCGCAGTCCCCGCCTCCCAGCACTCGCCGATGTTCGGGCAATGCGCCTCCTCGCACACGGTGTGCAGACGCCCCTCGCGCATGATGTTCTTAAGGCGGATGTAGTTCTCTCCGCCCGGAAACCGCACCTTTAGCCACGGCGGCTTGCGTTCCCGTACGACGCTAGTCGGCTGTTTCAGCATTGCGACCCTATTTTAGCAGTTGCCCACGAGTGTCATCCCGAGCTAAGACGGGCGGGGACGACCGAGAGGGCTGGAGGGCGAGGGATCTCTCACCCCGCCATACTGTATGTCGCTCAGGGTCTGCTGGCGCCCAACCTCGTACCTCGTACCGCGTACCTCGTACTTCGCCCTTCCTGTAGGATTGCACCGTGCACACTGGCCTCATTCCGTCCGAAGACAACATATTCTCCTGGATCCGAGAGGTCTTCGCTCAAGGCATACGCCGCCCGGGCTACCCGGCCGACCGCTGGGCGGAAGACTGGCTCCAGCAACAGTTCCGCGCCTTCGGCCTCGAACGAGTTCGCGGGGAACCGGTCGAAGTGGCGTGTTGGGAGCCTCGCGAGGCGACGTTGGCGGTCGCCGCGCCCGGCTCCACGCTCAGCATTCCTTGCTTCCCGCTCCCCCAATCTGCTCCCGTTAAAAGTCTTGAGACGGAACTCGTCGCCTTCGATCCAGCGCGACCGGAGGCGGTCAACGGCGCCTTCTCACTCTACGAAATCGTCCTCAACAGAGTCCCCCAGACGGTCCTTGAGTCGCGCGCGACCTGGTCCTACGATCCCGACGGAAGCTACGCCTCGACCAGGCACATCTTCCCTTTCGGCCGGGAGATCCAGAACGTGATGGAGCCGTCGGTGTCGGCCGGCGCCGCCGGCTTTATCGGGGTGCTGCGCGACTATCCCGGCGATTCCAACCAATACTACGTTCCCTATGACGCCATCCAGCGTCCCATCCCAGGCGTCTGGATTTCCGGCAGCGACGGCCGCCGCCTCCGCGAACTGCTCGCCGCCGCGCCGTTGCGGGCGATGCTATCTACCGAGTCCGTCCGTGAGATGATCACGGCCTACAACATCGTGGGCGAACTTCCCGGCGCGGACGAGGAGATGGTCATCATTGGCTCGCACCACGACGGCCCCTGGGCCTCGGCCGTCGAGGATAGCTCCGGGATCGCTCTGGTGCTCGCGCAAGCCGAGTACTGGTCGCAAGTGCCACAGGCCGAACGACCACACCGCCTGCTCTTCCTGCTCAACGCCGGGCACATGGCCGGCGGGGCTGGTCAGCGCACATTCGTTGAGTCCCACTCTGGCGAACTCAATAGCGTCGTTCTCGAACTCCACCTCGAGCATGCGGCAAGCGAGTTCAGCGATGAGACGGGCGAACTCGCGCCCACGGGCCGCCCGGAGTCACGCTGGTGGTTCACATCCCTCATTCCCCGCCTCGAGAACGCCGTACGCTCCGCGATCGAGGCGGAGGACCTGCGCCGCTCGATGGTCGTGCCGCCCACGATGTTCGGCCCGAAGCCAACGACCGACGGCGCCGACTTCTATCTAGCCGGTGTCCCGCTCGTCAACTACCTCACCGCGCCGTTCTACCTCTTCGACGCGATGGACACCCTGGACAAAGTCCACCGCCCCAGCCTCGTGCCCGTCACCCGCGCTGCTATCCGTGTCGTCGAATCCACTATGGGTGTGTCGGCATCAGCGATGCGCGCCGGTTAACGTCCACCCTCCGTCTGCCACGCAGCATCCCACGGAATCATGGCGCGTCCCGCTTCGGCCTGTTGTGCGAGCCACGTTGCACTCATAGCATTATGAATAAGATGCGCATCATCCTCCTCATCGGCGACTCTACCCTCGCGCCCTATACGGGCCCGCTCGAGGCCGAAGGGTTTGCCGTCCAGCACCTGTTCCCCGGCGCCTCTGAGCCCTCCACCGGATCGCCCGATGCCGTCGTCATGGACCTCTCGTCCGCCGCAGAAGACCCCCGGGCTCGCCGCTACCTCGAAGCGGCGTCAGACGGCGAAACGCCAGCCGTCATCACGTTGCTACCGTCCGCCGGCTTACAAACCGTCGATCCGGCGTCCATCCGCGATGACTTCCTTCTCAACGGCGCGACGGCCGAAGAGCTCTGCGCGCGTGTCCGCCGCGCCCTCTACCAGCGTCACGGCGTGGACACGCGAAATACGCTAAAGCATGGCGACCTCGTGATGGACCTCGCGAACTACACCGTCCACATCGCCGGCCGTCCCGTCGAGCTCACTTACAAGGAGTACGAGCTCCTCCGTTTCCTCGCCACCAACCGTGGACGCGTCTTTACTCGTGAGATCCTCCTCAGCAAAGTCTGGGGTTACGACTTCTACGGGGGCGCCCGCACCGTCGACGTCCACATCCGCCGCCTGCGCGCCAAAATCGAGGATCGCCACACCCCCTTCATCGAGACCGTCCGCAACGTCGGCTATCGCTTTCGCACCAGCTGACTCGAATCTGCCATCTCTATAGGGGCGGGCGAAGGCCCTCCGATTGTCGGCTTGCCGTCGTCAGGGTCCTGCGCCCGCGAGTCCGAATGCCTCGCCCCGGCGCCGCGGCGCCCGAAACCCCTTGTCTACCTTCTGTAACAAACGCGTAACATCACGCCCATTCCGTGCCGCCTGCTGGCCTGCTATCGTTCCCATCAAAATATTTGTCCCATAGGAGGTACTTATAGGCAATGCCACCGGAGATAAACAGCGGCGATACCGCATGGATGCTGGCGGCGGCGGCTCTCGTCATGTTCATGACGCCCGGCCTCGGCTTTTTCTATGCAGGTTTCACCCGCAGCAAGAACGTGCTCGGCACAATCATGCAGAGCTTCATCGTAGTTGGGCTTGTGGGTGTGCTGTGGGTCCTGATCGGCTACACGCTCGCCTTTGGCCCAACCGAAGGGGGAATCATCGGCAACCTCAGCTTCATCGGATTCAAGGACGTAGGCATCATCCCCGACGACAAGGCTGTGGTGGGCAACGTCACCTGGGGTCCGACAATCCCTCACGAGGCGTTTGCCATATTCCAGGCGATGTTCGCCATCATAACGCCGGCACTCATTACCGGCGCTTTCGCTGAACGTGCGAAGTTCAGCACCTTCCTGGTCTTTATGGCCGCCTGGTCACTGCTCGTGTACGCGCCGGTAGCCCACTGGATTTTTGGTGCTGGCTGGCTCGGCATCGCGGACTCGGGTGGCATAAACGCGCTGGACTTCGCCGGCGGCGCGGCGATCCACGTCAATGCCGGTGCCGCCGCATTGGCCGCGGCCCTGCTCTACGGCAGGCGCAAGGGCTTCGGCAGAGAACCTATGGAACCACACAACGTCACCTACATTGTGCTAGGCGCGGCGATCTTGTGGTTCGGCTGGTTCGGCTTCAACGCCGGTAGCGCGGGGGGCGCGAGTGGTCAGGCGGCAAACGCCTTCGTCGTCACGAACACCGCCGCCGCCTCGGCCGCCCTTTCCTGGATGTTCGCCAGCTGGGCCCTTACGGGAAAGGCAAGCGTGATTGGGGCTGCTGCTGGCGCTGTTGCCGGACTGGTGGCAATCACACCGGCCTCGGGCTTCGTCCAACCCTGGGCTGCGATCGTCATCGGCAGCGTGGCAGGCGTTGTATGCTACCTGGCGGTGCGCGTGCGTGAACGCTCCGGCGTTGACGACTCATTGGACGTCGTTGCAGTACACGGCGTAGGCGGCACCTGGGGTGCGCTGGCAACCGGTCTCTTCGCCACAGCCGCCGTTAGCGGGCTCGCGGACAACGAGGGGCTATTCTACGGTCACCCCGCACAGGTCCTCGACCAGCTCGCCGCGATTGCCACGGTTTGGATATACTCTTTTGCCGTCACCGCCATAATTCTCAAAGTACTGGACCTCACGTTGGGCCTGCGGGTCACCGAGGACGAGGAAGAGCTCGGCCTCGACGTCACCCAGCACGGAGAGCGCGGTTATGTGCTCGACGAAGGTGCTGGTCTAGCCGTTGTCCAGTACGCCGAAGGGCCGCCGCCCGCGCCTACTTCTGCGCCGAGAGTGCAGCCCGAAAGCGCCGGCAGCGGGGCCGGGTCCTAGCGCAATGTGTCATTCTGAGCGAAATGAAATTCTTCGAGGCATGCGCGTAATTCTGCGAAGGAATCCTCTATGACGTGGGAGCGAGCGCCCAGACATGCTAGATCCGTGCTAGGGAACCCACCTTGAGTGGACGGGAATCGCGAGCAAGAGGCGAAGGCCTTTTCCAAGCGTCGTCAGACCGGGGTCTGGGGGTGTCCCCCAGACCCCCCTTAGGGGCGGGGTGGGACAGCGCGCCGTTAGGAGACAAGGAGCAATAACGAAGTGTACAAACTAGAAGCGATCATCCGACCGGAGAAGCTGGACGACGTGAAGGAAGCGCTGGCGGCCGCCGGCCTCACCGGACTGAACATCGTGCACGTCACCGGCCGAGGCGCTCAGAAGGGCATCGTTCACATGGGCCGAGGCGGCGAGACTTATACCGTCGATATGCTCCCAAAGGTCAAGATCGAGGTCGTCGTCAAGGAGGCCGACGCCGACCGCGTGGTCAAGCTCGTCTGCGACGCAGCCCATACGGGCAATATCGGCGATGGCAAGATTTTCCTTATCCCCGTGGCCGACGCCATTAGGGTCCGCACCGGGGAAAGAGGTGACGCAGCAGTCTGATAACAGGGAAGCAGGACTGAGGAGCAAGGAGTTCCGATTTTTCGCGGGATATTCTGGCTACTGGCTCCTATCTCCTGGATCCTGCCGTGTAACACAGCCGTAACGTACGCACCTGCCATCGGCAGGGATGCACGCATATAATCGCAAACGCAGGAAAGACCGAAGGAGGGACAATTGACAACCGCAACAGACGTTCAGAAGGTCGCCGATCTGATCAAGAAGAACAACCTCCAGATCGTTGACCTCAAGTTCGCCGACCTGCCCGGCCTCTGGCAGCACTTCTCTATCCCGCCCAAGGACATGGTCGACTTCGATGACTTGCAGGGGTCGATCTGGGTGGACGGCATCGGCTTCGACGGCTCTAGCATCCGTGGCTTCCAGGAGATCCAGGAATCCGATATGATCCTCATTCCGGACCCCGCTACCGCGCGCATCGATCCCGCTTGCGAAGTGCCTACCCTCAGCGTCCTCTGCGACATCGTCGACCCTGTGACCAGAGATCCCTACACCCGCGATCCTCGAGGAATCGCCAAGAAGGCGGAAGCGTACCTCAAGTCCACCGGTCTCGCAGACACTTCCTACTGGGGCCCTGAACTCGAATTCTTCGTCTTCGATGACATCCGTTACGACCAGAACGAGCATGAGGGCTACTACCACATCGACTCAATCGAAGGTCAATGGAACACCGGCAGCAACACTCAGCCCAACCTCGGCTACAAGCCCCGTTACAAGGAAGGCTACTTTCCGGTCCCACCGCACGACACACTCCAGGACATTCGCAGCGAAATGGTCATCGAGATGGAGAAAGTGGGAATCCCAGTCGAGGTGCACCACCATGAGGTAGCCACCGCCGGCCAGAACGAGATCGACATGCGATTCACAAGCTTGACGCAGATGGCGGACAATGTCCTCTGGTACAAGTACATCGTAAAGAACGTCGCCCGCAAACACGGCAAAGTCGCGACCTTCATGCCCAAGCCTCTGTTCATGGACAACGGTTCCGGCATGCACACCCACCAGTCGCTCTGGAAGAACGGTAAGCCCCTCTTCTTCGACCAGAAGGGGTACGCCCTTACGAGCGAGATGTGCCGCTGGTACGCCGGAGGTCTGCTCCGCCACGCCCCCGCTCTCATGGCCTTCTGCGCGCCCACGACGAACTCCTATAAGCGCCTCGTCCCGGGCTACGAAGCGCCGGTGAACCTCGTCTTCTCCGCCCGCAACCGTTCGGCCGCCGCACGTATCCCGATGTACACCTCCAACCCCAAGGCCAAGCGCATCGAGTTCCGCCCACCCGACCCGACTGCGAACCCCTACCTCGCCTTCTCCGCGATGCTTATGGCCGGCCTCGACGGCGTCCAGAAGAAGATGGATCCAGGCGCCCCGCTCGAGAAGAACACGTACGAGCTTTCTCCTCGCGAAGAGCGCCGCCTGAAGACTGTCCCCGGCTCCCTCGACGAGTCCCTGCGCGCCCTCGAGGCCGACAACGAATTCCTTCGCCGTGGCAACGTCTTCACCGACGACGTCATCGAGACATGGCTCTCCTACAAGCGCGAAAACGAGATCGACCCCGTCCGCCTGCGCCCTCACCCCTGGGAGTTCCACCTCTACTTCGACGCCTAGCCGCGGCGAGGGAGCGCCCCGAATTGTCATTCTGAGCGAGATGACGGTCTTGTTAGTCGGCGGTTACTTCGCGAAGGAATCCGGCGGTGGTGTGGGGTGTGAACGGCTCTCTTGTCAGCGAGAGTGCTCATGGGGCCGCTGCGGTGACACTACCCAGATGTTGACCCCACAGCTCCTCCACCAGATTCCTTCGCCGAGAGAAGTCCCTCAACGCATAAAGCTCCCGGCGCTCAGAATGACACGAGAGGCGCGGCGGTGACCGGGGACCCCCGAGACTACGTCCTACAGACCTGCCGCGAGCACGACGTCAAGTTCATCCGCCTCTGGTTCACCGACATCCTTGGCTCCCTAAAGAGCGTCGCCATCACCGTCGAAGAGCTGCCCGAAGCCCTCGAAGAGGGGGTCGGCTTCGACGGCTCCTCCATCGAGGGCTTCGCTCGCATCGACGAGTCCGACATGATGGCGATGCCGGACCCTACCACGTTCGCAATCCTCCCCTGGCGCCCCACCGAGCGCCGTGTGGCCCGCATGTTCTGCGATATTACCCACCCGGACGGTTCCCCATTCGAGGGTGACCCACGCTTCGTTCTCCGCCGCAACCTCCAGCGCGCCACCGACCTTCATTACACCTTCTACGTCGGCCCGGAGCTCGAGTACTTCTACTTCGCGAACTCAGACACTCCGCAGACCCTAGACGTTGGCGGCTACTTCGACCTGACCCCTCTCGACGCTGGCACCGACCTCCGCCGCGAGACCGTCCTCACCCTCGAAGAGCTCGGCATCCCCGTCGAGGCCTCTCACCACGAAGTCGCGCCCTCCCAGCACGAGATCGACCTGCGCTATACCGACGCCCTCACCATGGCGGACAACACCATGACCTATCGCCTGGCTGTCAAGGAGGTCGCCTTCAAGAACAACGTTTACGCCAGCTTCATGCCAAAGCCGCTGCGGGACGAAAACGGCTCCGGCATGCACGTCCACCAATCCCTCTTCAACGGCGAGCGCAACGCCTTCTTTGACGCGAGCGACCCGTACCACCTCTCCGCCCTCGCCCGCAGCTATGTCGCCGGTCTCCTGCGCCATGCCAAGGAGATCACGCTCGTTACCAATCAGTGGATCAACTCATATAAGCGTCTCGTCCACGGCTTCGAAGCGCCCGTCTATCTCTCCTGGGCCCGCCGCAACCGCTCCGACCTCATCCGCGTGCCGCAGTACAAGCCCGGCAAAGAGAACGCGACCCGCATCGAGTACCGCGCAGCCGACCCCGCCTGCAACCCCTATCTCGCCTTCGCCGCCATGCTCGCCGCCGGCCTCGAGGGCATCGCGAAGGAATACCCTTGCCCGGACCCAGTCGAAGAGAACGTCTTTGAGATGACCGATCAGCAGAAGAAGGAGCGCGGCATCGACCACCTCCCCGGCAGCCTCTGGGAAGCTGTCGAATATGCCGAAAGCAGCGATTTACTGCGCCGCTGTCTGGGCGACCACCTTCACGAAAGCCTGCTCACCAACAAGAAGATCGAGTGGAGTAACTTCCGAAGACAAGTAACAGACTACGAATTGAAGCGCTACCTTCCGATCCTGTAAGCGCGTGCAGTGTAGGCGGGCAGCTTCAGGCGGCGTAGGCTGCTGACCGGCCACCGGCACTGGCCTCCGCCGTTATGGCACGCAGGCCGTCCCGAATAGCCCCGTTAACCGTGATATATCACCGATGACGTCGATGAGGCGGTCTGGCGGGTCGGGCGCCACGTCGTAGCGCGCGGGCGCCGGAGGCACGCTCTGCGCGAACGCGCCTGTCACCTTCGAGATGTCGCCGATGATGTCCACGAACCTGTCATCGTTTATGTCAGCCGGCCAGGGTGACACCGGCTCCCCGAAAGCTGGCCCCCGCTCGTCGTCCGGCGTCGTCGTATCCGCGCAGCGGTCCAGTACATCAGTCCCGATCACCGCTTCCGAGGCGTCGCTGAATGTGTCGTTGTCGTCATCGAGATCGCAGGCGTTGCCGTGGCCGTCGCCGTCCGAATCCGGCGTCGCGGCGCAAGTGAGCCGGTAGACGGCGCTTTGGAAGGTAATCACGAGCAACTCCCCGTTGGGAAGCTCGGCGAAGGATGTTATGTTGTACGGCGAATCGACCAGCTGCACCGGATTGCTGGTGTCTGCGGGGTTCACGGCCCAGATCCGCCCGGAGCAATAGTCCCCGTACACGTACCAACCGTAAATCTCCTGCAACACCGTCCCGCGATAGATATAGCCGCCCGTCACCGAACAACCAAGGGTGTGGGCGTACACAGCCCGCGGGAAGATAAAGGGGCTCGGCGGGGATGTGCAGCCGGCCGGCTCAAATGAAGCATTGCCTTCATAGCAGTCCCAACCGTAGTTCCCGCCTTTTGCGATCTTCTCTACCTCCTCCCACGCATCTTGACCGACGTCTGCCATCCAGAGGTCTCCGCTCACCCGGTCGAAGCTGTAGCGCCAGGGATTGCGCAGGCCGTAGGCCCATAGCCGGTCGTCTCCGGCCACTCCCACGAACGGGTTATCAGCCGGGATCGAGTAAGTTTGCTGCCCGGTCACATTGATCCGGATCATTGCTCCCAATAGGTCATTAATGTCCTGCCCGGTCTCATTAGGGTCGCCTGCCCCGCCGCCGTCTCCAATCGATAAGTAGAGGTAACCGCCGGGCCCGAACAGCAAGCGGCCGCCGTTGTGATTGCTTTGAGCGATCTCCTGGTCGATATCGAGTACCACCGTCTCGCTCGCTTCCACCATGTCGTTGTTTACCACGGGCATTCGCGCGATCCGTGAGCAGCGTGTGATCGGCGCGCATCTCGTTGCCAGCGGCGTGTAGTAAACATAGACGCGGCTGTCGCCTGTGAAGTTCGGCGAGAAGGCAAGGGATAGAAGACCTTCCTCACTGCTCGACCTTACGAGGCCGGATAGGTTACCGAACTCAGTCCGGGCGAAGGCCCCGGTCAGCGAGACACGCCATACGACGCCGCCCTGGGTGACCACCACTGCCTCATCCGGCTTGCCCGGAATCAATGCGAAATCGACCATGCTGCCGATATTCGCCGTCGTCACGTCCTGCACGAGCGCATATCCGTTAGGGGTTGGCGCCGCCTGCGCGGCCGGCGCATCGCCTCGGCCCACGACCAACGACGCCAGTGTTACAACGCTGAGAACCGCGAAGATGGCGAGCCTGCGCGCGAGCGAGCCGCCGGGATGCCTGTCCGCCGCGCGCCTATTTCGGGTTCGCTCCTTCTTCTCAGCGCGGTCGGGAACGCGAGAGCCGCAATCGGATGGCGTCGCGTGCATGGGTGACCTCCTCCCATGAGCTCCGGCCCGGACCATTATACCCGGTCCCCCTCCCGTGGACCGCCAGGCGGAGCGGGCAGCGCCTATCGTTGCTCGCTAGGCTGTGTCTCCTGCGGTTTGCACCCGGGTGGCGCGAACGGATTGGCCGCTGCCCAGCGGGCGACCGGACACACGTCGATTCCGCTTCCGGCACACCGCTTTCTCGCCGTGATGTCCGGCTCCGAGAGGGGCCCGCTCACCTTAACGATTGGCAGGCGCGCCAGTCCACCTGCGACCAGGCGGTCCAGTTGCGCATTATCCCGGATGCGATACAGACTGCCGCAGCGCATCACGAAAGGCGTGGTGCCACTTACCTCCTGGAGCAGCGTCCCCTCTTGCGGCCCCTCTGGAATGGCGCCCAACGCGCCCGGCGGGACTACTGTCACCTCCGCCGAAAGCGACCCCGCCGCTATCAACGCCTCTCTCCGTCCCGCGTCCGTAAGCGCAAATTTCATCCCGGAGGCGATCTGCCACTCCGCGTTGCTTGCCAGCTCCTGCACGCGTGCGCCGTCCCGGGGCGCCGTAGGCAGCGCCGCCAGCGTGCCATCGGGAACGATGTTCAGCCGCCATTCCAGCGCACTCTTGCGCACGAGCTGGTTTCTCACCATAGCGTCAGGGAGCGGAAACTTGGCTCCGGCCGCCACCTGCCACTCCGCGCTGCTGCTAAACTCCCGCACCCGTGCGCCGTCATGTGGCGTGGTCGGTATCTGTGCCAGGGAGCCCAACGGTACTATGTACGGCGTCGCTTCGAGAGCACCCGCGCCGATCAACGCGTCCCTGACTTCCGGCGATGGCAAAGGGAATCTGGCGCCGGCCGTGATCTGCCATTCCGTCGCGCTGCCCAGCTCCATCAGCTGCGTGCCCTCCCTCGGCACGTTGGGTATCTGGCTCAGCCCGCCCGGCGCTACTGTGTGGACCTGTTGGAACCCCAGCCCCATCGCGTATAGAGCGGCCGGGCTGGGTATTGCGAATTTCGCACCGGCGTAGACCGCGTAAACAGTCGGAGAACCGGCCTCCTGCAGAAGAGTCCCGTCCCACGGAACGTCGGCCACCGTCTGGAGCATCCCGGCTCCCACGATCCAGTAGTCCTCAGGACGTCGGCCCATGGCTGCGAGCGCGTCAGGGCTCGGGATATGGAACTTCGCCCCGCTATACAGCACGTAGAGCGCTGGACTCGACTCTTCCTTGAGGATGCAGCCGTCCCACGGACACGGCGACCATACCCAGTACGAAGGCCAGGCCGAGGCTACGGCCTGAGTCGGTTCCCATATGTTCCAGGCGGCCTCCCAGACCTCTGGCCGCACCACGCCCCGCCGCCAGATACTAACTCTCGAGGAACCCGCGGATCGAGCGGCATCCATCGCTGCCAGGAACTTATCTCCGCTTGTATCCCCCTCGAGCATCGGGATGTACTCAAGCTGCCTCCCCGGGGCCAGCCAGCTCAAATCTGCGTGCGCCTGGCTCACGCAACCACTGGGATCAGCCCAGATTCCCTGGTCCGCATACAGCTCCCAGTAGCACATCGGCAGCGCCGCGTTCGCGGTCGACAGCCATTTCCAGGTCCCCGAGTCCTGCCATGTCCACGAGCGGGGATCGTATATCACGCCGAGGTTTGCCTCTGGCCGCTCCGCTCTCAGGCGCCACCAGAACTGTTCAGCCAGGTAGTTGCAGTCCCAGTAACAAAAGCCGTCGAACGGTTCCACGTCCGCGTAAAGCGCCTTGACTCCCGTGTCCAGCACCGCCTCCGCCATCGCCACTTGCCTCTCGACGTCAACTCCCTTAGGAACGAACCACGCGACCACCTCGATACCCTTCGCGTTGTAGTCGGCAATCAGACGCCTCAGGCTCGCTGGCCCCGTGACGGCCTTGGAGTTACCGTCGTAAGTGGACATCCAGTCGGTCCCATCGTGCGTCTTTATGTGCACCGTTCCCACGGGCAGGAGAGTATCGTCGCCCTCTACGCCCGGGTAGTCTTGTGCGAACTGCCAGACGACGGTCTCGATCTCTATCGCCTTGGCCGGTCGCGGAGTGAAGTCCACGCCGAAATGTTGGCCGCCAACGGCCAGCATTGTCAGCAACGCTAATGCAGCTGCGAATCGGCGCATGGACTCCGCTCCGACCCCAATTCTTGGGCACGAAGGTATGTTTGATGGGATGCACCCGGACCACGTGGTCGCTGTCAGGCTATCGGATAGAGCCGAAGGCAGTCAACATAATGACCCGTGAGAGGAAGAAACAGCAAAGAGATTCGCCAACACTCACTGTCCCGCCACCGCCGCGCGCCCCACTCCCGCGAATACGTCCGCTGTGCTCCCGTCCACCCAGTCCAGCAGCGGCGCCGGGTACAGCCCGATGAACAGCACCCCGGCCACCAACAACGCCAGCGCCCCGTACTCCACCCATGGCACCCGCACCGACAGCGGCGCCTCCGCTTTGCCGAGGAACATCTCCTTGATGATCACGAGGTAGTAGTACAGCGAGACAAAGCTCATCGTGACTGCCACCCCGGCCAGCCACAGCAGGTCCTGGTCTGCCGCCGCCTGGAACAGGATAAACTTCGTTGCGAATCCCGCGAATAGCGGCATCCCCGCCAGCGAAAACAACGCAATCGATAGCGATAGAGCAAGGAACGGCGCCGTATCACGCAGCCCCGCAAAGTCCTTGATCTCTTCCTTGCCGGTCCAATTGTAGTAGATGATTACGCACACGAACGCCGCCAGGTTCGTGACCACGTATCCCATCATGTGCAGTACGAGAGCGCTTCCCGACTCCGGGGACAGCGCCGCAATGCCCATCAGCAGATAACCCACCTGTCCAATGCTCGAATAGGCCAGCAGCCGCTTGATATTGCTCTGCTGGATCGCGACCAGGTTCCCGAGCACCATCGTTGCCACCGAGAGCCCGGCGATGAAGTATCGCCAATCGTCGATCTTCGGCTCGAACGCCTCCGCGAAGAGCTTCAAGAACAGGGCGAACCCACCCGACTTTGATATCGCAGATATCAGCGCCGTCACCGGCAATGGAGCACCTTCATAAGCGTCCGGCGTCCACATGTGAAACGGCACGGCTGCCACCTTGAACCCGAGCCCCGCCATGATCAGCGCCAGGCCTAAGAACAACGCCTCATCAATGCCGCCCGTGTCGGTTGACAGCGCCTTGCCGATCTCGCTATAGTGCGTCGACCCGGTGGTGCCGTAGATCATGCCGATGCCGTACAACAACAGCGCCGACGAGAACGCTCCCAGCAGCATGTACTTCAGCCCACCTTCGTTCGATCGCAAGTCGAACTTCGCGTACGCGGTCAACACGTAAAGGCTGAAGCTAAGGAGCTCCAGCGATATGTAGGCGGTCAGCAGCTCGCTGGCCGCGGCCATTCCGTTTGCGCCTACCACTGCGAGAAGAATGAAGGCGTAGTACTCCCCCGCGTGCAGCAGGCGCTCCTTTACGTACCGCGCTGAGGCCAGGCAGGCGAAAACGCCGATCAGGCCGAAGAACACCCGGAACAGCGTGGTGTAGTCGTTGATGTCGATCAGCCCCGCGAAGTTCGTGTCGTTGTCCACCCAGATCAGCGAGACGAGGACAGAGATCAGCGCTCCGGCCGCCGCGATATATCCAAGCAACTCTTTATCGAGACGTCCCCAGCGCCCGAATCCCCCGGCAGGCCAGAACAGGTCGAGCATGATAAGGAGGCCGGCCCACGCGACGAGAATGTACTCCGGGGTCAGCAACTTCCAATCGAAATTCGCGTCCGGCATCACGACGTGATTCCCGGTATATTGGCCACGGTATCCGATATGCGGTCAATGAAGGGCGTTGGCCAGAGCCCCATGAACAGCAAGAACGCGATCAGCAGCGCCCCCGCGAACTGCTCGCCCAGACGCATCTCCCTCAAGCTCTCCCATTTCTCGTTGAGAGGCCCGAAGTAGGCGCGCGCAAGCATTCGCAGAATGTAAGTGGCCGTAATCGCCGCCGCCAGGATCCCGGCGGCCCCCGCCCAGTAATAACCGGCCCGAAAAGTCCCCACGAAGATGTGAAACTCCGCGATGAATCCCGCTAGCCCCGGCAGCCCGAGCGACGACAATCCCGCAATCGCCCAGAACGCCGAGTGTCGGGGCATCTTCTTTGCGATTCCCCCGAAGGTGGTCATATCCCGTGTGTGTGCTTGGTCATACAGCGCGCCCACGTTCGCGAACATGAGGGCCGTCATCGCTCCGTGCGCGAACATCTGGAGCACCGCCCCGCTGACGCCGATGTCGTTCATCGTCGCAAGCCCCATAAGTACGAAGCCCATGTGGCTCACGCTCGAATAGCCCACCATGTACTTAAGGTCCGTCTGCGCCAGCGCCGAAATTGCTCCGTACAATGCGCCGATCACGCCCAGAGTCATCAGCACCGGCGCCCAGAACTCCGCCCCTTCGGGCAGCAGTGTCATCCCCACACGCAGGATCCCAAACGCCCCAAGCTTCATCAGTACTCCGGCGTGCAGCATTGAAACGCCGGTGGGCGCTGCCACGTGGCCGTCCGGCGACCACGTATGGAATGGCCACATCCCCGCAAGCACGCCGAAGCCGATCATGTAGAACGGGAACACCGCCTTCTGGAAGCCCGAGTCGTACTGCACCTGCCCTAGCACCGGCAAGTCAAACGTGCCCCTGTCCGCCTCCACGAACGTCGCGAATATGCCAATGAAAATCAGCACACTCCCTGCAACAAGGTAGAGCACGAGCTTCATCGCCCCGTACTCCTTCGTCCGGACGAACGTGCCGAAGTTGCTGCTCGCCCCCCAGACGGCAATCAGCAGGTACATCGGCAGCACCGCCACCTCGTACCAGAAGAAGAGGAAAAATAGGTCCTGCGATTCGAAGACTCCGAACACGCCCGCAACGAGCAGGAACAGCAACACGAAGAAGTCTTTGTTCCGGTAGCTGATGTTCCAGGAGACGAATACGGCTGCGAATATGACGAGGCCGGTTAACAGCACAAGCGGCGCGGCGATCCCGTCGACGGCAAGGTGCAATGAGATTCCGTTCTTGCCCAGGAATCCAACGTTCTCAAGCCAGTCCAGGCGGAACCCGAAACGCAGCCCCCTGCCACCTTGAAACTCATACGCAAAGAACACGATGAGTGACAACGCGAACTGTATCCCGGCTGAAACCAGGGCGACATACCGTACAAGCTGCGGATAGCGCGACGGCACCAGCATGATTAGCACCGCTGTGCACAGCGGCACCGTAACCAGCGCAAAGAGAACTCCGCCCACGGTTAGAGCCTCAACACCAGCAGCAACACCGCCAGACCGATAACCCCCGCAACAATCGCGAGCGCATAGTTCGGCAGCTTCCCCGTTTCCAGGAATTTCAACTCGAACCCGGCGAACAGTCCCAAGCCCGCAGAGCCATCGACCGCCGTATCGTTCACGATATTGCGGTCAAACCAGGCGACTAGGGAGCCCAATGTGAGGACGACGCGGTTGATGACCCACTGGTAAGCATCGTCGATGTAGTATCGGTTGTAGAGCGTCTCGTACACGGGCTGCAGGGCCTCCCCTGCCCGGCGCGCCGGCTCCGCTTTCTCCGACCAGAAATACCAGCCGGCCACTATTCCACCTACGGCAAGCGCTGTTGAGAAAATGGCGACGCCCCAGGCGAAGTCGAACTTCTCCGGCTCCGCGAAGAACACGAACTCGCCAAAGCCGCCGGGGAAGCCCAGCGCCTCCCCTACGAAGCCGAACACCACCAATCCGCCCACCGCCGTAAGCGCCGCAAGCAAAACGAGCGGCAGAGTCATCAGCGATTCGGCGTCATGCGCGTGTCCCCACCCAACTCGGTCTCTCGCCTCGAAGAGGAACGTCCTGATAAACAGCCGTGTCATGTACAGAGCAGTGATGAACACGCTGATCAAGGCGAGTATGTAGAGGACCACGTTCCGGTGCTGGTCCAGCGCGTGCAACACCTCGTCCTTCGCCCAGAACCCCGAAAGGGGTATCACGCCGATCATCGCCAGCGTGCCAATCCCGAACGCTGCTGCCGTCACAGGCATTTTAGCCGCCAGGCCGCCCAACTCTCTGATGTCCTGCTTTTCCGTTGCGTGGATCACCGACCCCGACGCCAGGAAGAGTAGCGCCTTGAAAAAACCGTGCACCAATAGATACAGCATCGCTGCGGTAACCGAGCCGGAACCAAGCGCGACGAACATCAATCCCAGGCTGTTCAGCGTAGAGTAGGCGATGACCCGCTTTATATCAGTTTCAACCAGCCCCATCGTCGCCGACATAAGCACAGTGATTAACCCCAACGCGGTCACTACGTCCAGTGCGATATCGTCTGCCAGCACGAACAGCGGAAACATCCGCGCCACCATGTACACGCCTGCGACAACCATCGTCGCCGCATGAATCAGCGCCGAGACCGGCGTCGGGCCCTCCATCGCATCCGGCAACCAGACATGCAGCGGAAATTGCCCCGACTTGCCCACAGCGCCCGCAAACAAGAACAGCACCGCGATCGTCAGGTACGCGTTTCCACTCAGCCCCAGCCCGCCGATGTCTGCATTGTTGAATCCGCCCCGCGCAGCGAAGTCAAAGATTTCGGTGATATCGAACGTCCCCGCCTCACGCCATAGCAATAGGATGCCTATCAGGAAGCCGACATCGCCGATCCGGGTAGTAATGAACGCCTTCTTAGCCGCTTCTGCGGCCGAACGCCGCTCCCACCAGAACCCGATCAGGAGGAATGAGCAGAACCCGACACCCTCCCAGGCGGCGTAGAGCAACAGAAGGTTGTCCGCCAACACCAGTGTCAGCATCGATGCTGCGAAGAGGGACATGCACGTGAAGTACCAACCGTACTTCGGGTCGCCCCTCATATAGGCCACCGAGTAGACCTGGACCAGCAGCGCCACGAACGACACGACCGCAAGCATTACGATCGTGATCTGGTCTACGAAGAACCCCAGCCGTATTTCGAAGTTGTCGAACTGGACCCACTCCCAACTTTTCTCAACGGGAACGAAGTCCGTTCCGTTCGCTTTATCCAAAAAGTCAACAAGGACCGGAAAGAGCAGCAAGAATGACCCGGCGATGGCGGCGATCGCGACAAAGTCTCCTCCCCGCGGCAGGTACTTGCCGAACAGCAGCAGAATCACGAACGCCGCTGCCGGGAGCGCAGGGATCAGGTAGGCTTCTTGGGCTCCCACCGTCTCACCACTTCATCATGTCCGCTTCATCCACGTTCGCCGTCGCCTTGTTCCGGTAGAGGCGCAGAATAATCGCCAGCGCCAACCCAACCTCGGCGGCCGCGATCGTGATCACGAAGACCGCGAAGATCAGGCCCGTGAAGGCTTGAGGTGAAAGGTAAACCGCAAACGCGATGAAATTAATGCTCACCGCCTGGAGCATTAGCTCCACGGACATCAGGATTAGCACCGCGCTTCGTCGCGCCAGCACACCGTAAATCCCAAGCGAAAATAGAATCGAGCTAAGGACGAGAAAGTCGTTAATCGGGATCACAGGCGCGATCTCCTGGCTCGTAGCTCTTGGCTCCTGGCTCGTCCCTTCATCATTCCCCTTCCTCCCCCCGCGCCAGAACTATCGCGCCGAGCAGCGCCACCATCAGCACCAGCGAAGCCACCTCAAACGGCACTGCCCAGGTCGTGAAGAGATCGTTCCCGATCTGCTGGATCGAGATGACGTTGATCTTGTTCGTGTCGCTTGGCCACTCGGTACTCACCATCGAGAAGATCGACACGACCATAAATGCGCCGGCGGCCAACGCGGCAAAGGGCCGCTGCGGACCGTCAAGCGCCGCCGGCATGTCCCGCACGCGCGTCAGCATCATCGCGAATAGCACCAGAATCGTGACTGCGCCGCCGTAAATCAGCACCTGCACGATTGCGAGAAACTCGGCCGAGAGGAGGATGAAGATACCGGCGACTGAGAGCAGCGAGAGAATCAGAAACAGCGCGGAGTGTACGACATTGCGGGCTGTGACTACGCCGATTGCACCGACGACGGTGGGAACGGCGACAACGTAGAAGATGACTTCTTCGTACGTCATGCCGCGGGCTCGACCGTGACCGTATCGCCGCGCGAGATACGACCGCCCGTTGTAACCGTCACCGCCACGCCGACCGCGGGTAGTTCCTTGCCGACGGCGGGCATGAGCACCCGGTGGTGATCTGCGACCGTGCGCAGAATCGCGGGGTCGTTCGGCAGGTCTCCCTGCGGAAGCGTCGTCATGACGCAGCGCACCATCGTATCGATCACCTGGAGGCGCACGCCGTTGCCAGCTTTCAGTGGCTTGCCGATCCAGGCGTCTTCGACAAAGCCGCCCTCGTCGCCCTCGGCCTCGATCACCAGATTCGGTCGGAATCGCCGGGCCTCCCAGCGTCCTTCCGGGTAAATCTCGCTAAGCTTCGCAAGCGTGCTAGTGGTGAGCAAATGGAGCGGCGTGTAATCGAAGAATGTCTGCGGTGCGCCCAGGCCCAACGGGAGAGTCGTAAGGCTGTCGCCCTCCGTGTTCTCGACCGCCCGCCCGATTGGAGTCTGGAAATCCAACCAGTAGTGTTCGAAGATAGCCGGCTTCGCCTCCGGCTGCGTCAGGCTAACTTCGCGTCCTAGGAACCGCGACAGGACAGACGTCGCTGCTGTCTCGTCGCTGCGCAGCCCTGTGCCGTCCGGCAACTTGATAAGCACCGGGGGTAGGGGCTGGCCGAGGGCAGGGGGTTCAACATACTCCGCGCGACATTCGAACATTCGCGCCCACTTGCGCGGGTTCTTGGCGCTGACGGTCCGCCCGGTCTCGTTGTCGACGAGCGCGTAGCCCCGATCGCCGACAATGCCGCGCTCGGTTATGTCCGCGACCTCCAGCTCGTCCCCCATCATCGACTTGACGGGGTAGCGATGGAGCGACGCTACAGTTCCTGAGCTGACGGCGGTTGGGTTCGGCACGGCTTCTATGGCCCTGCTACCCCTCGCCGCCTTCCTTCTCCAGCCCCTCCGCCGCTTCCGGCGTTCCCTGCTCCGCGCTCGCCTTGCTCTCCGGCGGAGCCTCCGCCGTCGGGTCAGGCGTCGGCGCCGACAACGACGGCTTGTCGGGCGATGTCCCGTGATGCTTCTCCAACGACGCCGCCTCCGCGGCGGCCGCCGCTTCCTCTTCGTCCATCCTCGGCGCCCACCCAGAGTGCGCAACGCCCATCGGTTCGCGGAACGGGGTCTCGAGCTCTCCCGTCTTCGACTGGCGAAGCAAGGCCGGCAGGTCCATCACCAGGTCTTGCCGGTCATAGCGCGACAACTCGACCCCCTGCCACGTGTTGTTCATCACGATCGCGTCAAAGTTACAGACTTCAACGCAGATGTCGCATCGCATACAGCGCGCGTAGTCGATGTAAAACTTATCGACGATCTTCTTGCGCTTGCTTTTGCCGGCCGCGAAATTCGGATTGTCCTTCATCGTTACCGTCATGCAATCGACGGGACAGTAGCGCGCGCAGACCTGACAGCCGGTGCAAAACGGCTCGTTGATATCGAAGTCCCACAGCAAGACAGGAAGCCCGCGTGATCGGTGCGGCAGCGTCTTCTTCTCCGTGGGGTACTGCACAGTCACCGGCTTCCGCAGAGCCGCCTTCACCGTGGTTTGGATCGCTTTCAGTACCCCTAGCATCCCGGCTCTTCTCCCGCTTCTTCCTTCTTCCTTCTTCCTTCTTCCATTTACAGCACACTCCCCACGGTCTGATACCCGGGCTGATAGCGAACGCCGGTCGCGCGCGCCGCTCGATACGTCAGGTAGACGGCGCCGGCCGCGCCCGCACCAGATAGCGGAATGAGAATTTCGTTCGGCCAGTCATAAACCAGTACCAAGCCATTGATTATGATTTGCAGCAAGGCAAAGGGCAACAACAGCTGCCAGCAAAACGACATCATCTGGTCGATGCGCAATCGGGGCAGGCTGGCCCGCATCCACATGAAGAATAAGATGAAAGCAGCGGTCTTTACGGCCATCATTACAATCTGAGCCACGACCGGCACGCTCTCATCAAACACGCTCCAGGGCCACTGCCAACCACCCAGAAAGATGAGCGATCCTAGAATTGAAATCAGGACCAGATTCACGAACTCGCCGAGTTGGAACATCGACCAGCGTATTCCCGAGTACTCAACAAACGGCCCCCCCACGACCTCAGACTCCGCGACCGGAATGTCGAACGGCTGGCGATAGAGCTCCGCCAAGCCCGCAATTGCGAAGATTAAGAACGCGAGTGACTGAAACGCGATGTTCGGTGTATCTTCCTGCGCCCCGACTATCACCGCGAGGTTCAGGCTCTGCGACAGCATCGCCACGGCCACTATCGCCATGACAAGCGGGATCTCATAGCTGATCAACTGCGCCGCCGCCCGCACCCCGCCGAGCAGCGCATACTTGTTGTCGGATCCCCAACCGGCCATCACAAAGCCAACGATCGAAAGCCCGGAGACCGCGACAAAATAGAACACGCCGAGAGTTAGGTTCTGGATGAAGAGATCAGCGGTAAACGGTATCGCAACGACCGCCATGAAAACGGGCACGACGATGACAAAAGGCGCCAGCTCGAACACCCAGCGATCCGCCGTCTGGGGGCGCACGTCTTCCTTCGTAAGAAGCTTAATCGTGTCGGCGACACCCTGAAGCGTCCCGTAAGGTCCGACGCGCATCGGCCCTAACCGCATCTGCAGGCGGCCGATCACCTTCCGCTCAACCCAGGTCAGGATGATCACTGTGACCGGCACCAGTACCGCGATAATCGCCAGGCGCGCGAGCGATTCCAGCCAGGGGTTACCCGAGACGAGCGCTAGGAACACCTACTGCCTCCGCTGTCTGTCACCCTGAACGAAGGGAGAGGTCTGTCCGAGCGAGCAGCCCGGCATCCTCGGCACACCCCCGGGACGCTGTGCCAGCTAGCCGATTGCCGATTGCCGATTGCCACTATCGGTCCACCTCGCAGAGCACGATATCGATGGACCCCAGGATGATGATCACGTCCGACACGAAGTTTCCCACCGACATCGCCCGCAGTGCCGACAGGTTCGAGAAGGACGCGCCGCGAACTTTGTGCCGCCACGGCTTGTCGCTCCCCTGCGACACCAAGTACACGCCGTACTCGCCGCGCGGACTTTCGACGCGCATGTAAACCTCGCCGGCCGGCACTCGCAGCACGCGCTTGAGGCCTTCGGCCATTATCGGCCCTTCCGGCATCGTCTCCAGAGCCTGCCTGACGATCCAGGCCGACTGATGCATCTCTTCCAGCCGGACCACCAGCCTGTCGTACACGTCCCCCTGCTTGCCGGTTGGGATGTCGAATTGGAAGCGGTCGTAAATCGAGTAAGGTTCCGCGCGGCGTATATCGTGCTTAAGGCCTGTCGCCCGCAACATCGGGCCGGATAGTCCCCAATTGATCCCGTCCTCCACGGTGACAGGGCTGAGTCCACGGCACCGGGCCAACACAACTTCGTTCTCCATCATTAGTCCGTCGAGTTGCTCCACGCCTCGCTCGACGCTGTCGAGGACCTGTGCACAGCGTTGACGGAAGTTGTCCGGCAAGTCCCACGCCACGCCACCTGGCCGGAAGTAGTTGTACATCATCCGCTCGCCGGTTATCTCCTCGAAAAAGTCCTGGATCGTCTCCCTGTCCCTGAACGCGTACATGAAGGACGTCCCGAACAGCCCGATGTCAGTGCCGAACGCTCCGAAGAACATCAAATGGCTGGCGATCCGGTTCATCTCCGCGAGCACGACCCGTATGTACTCGGCGCGCTCCGGCGGTTTGATACCGGCCAGCCTCTCCACCGCCTCCACGTAGCAATGCTCAGTGTTGAACTGCGCCAGGTAGTCCGTCCGGTCGTGATAGCCGATCACCTGCCGGTAATCGCAGTTCTCGGGCAGCTTCTCGTTTCCCCTGTGCATATAGCCGATCACGGGGTCAACATCGACGACAAGCTCGCCGTCGATCGTCAATACCATGCGGAAAACACCGTGCGTCGCCGGGTGCTGCGGCCCCACATTGACATTGATGTCAATCGTCTCGAGATCGCTCTCGTGCGGCGGTCGTGTCTCTATCGCCATAACGGCCCCCCGTCATTCTGACCGACGACCACACCTGAAAGCGAAACACCATATCTGCGCGAAGGAATCCGGGGAGTAGTCGGCGTTCGAGCGCTGACCAGCGGCGCCCCGGAGTGGAGTGACGTCACTTCTGCTCCTCCGAGAACTTCTTCAGCGCCTCCGCCACGATTTGCCGTTCTTCTTCCGGCGACACGCCCCTCGCCCGCGCTTCGTTGCGGGTCTTCGTTATCAGCGCGGCCTTCTGCTGAGCCAGCTGTATCTTCGCCGCTCGGTCCATGGGCGCAGCGGGCGTGACGGGAGCCGCCGGTGCCTGCACAGGCGCCGCCTGGGGCGCCGCCGCGGCCTGTTCCTGTTCCTCCGAGAACTTCTTCAGCGCCTCCGCCACAATCTGTCGCTCTTCTTCAGGCGAAACGCCTCTCGCCCGTGCCTCATTGCGTGTCTTCGTGATCAGAGCCGCCTTCTGCTGCGCGAGCTGTATTTTGGCCGCGCGCTCATCGACCGACTTCGCCGGTGCCGTTGGCGCCGCCGCCTGCCCCGCCGCGTGCTCCTCCTCGAATTTCTTGATCGCCTCCTGCACGGCGGCCTTCTCGTCCTCCGGCGAAAGCCCCTTCGCCCGCGCGTCGTCCCGAGCCTTCTTCATAATCGCGGCCTTTTGCTGGGCCATCTGGATCTTCAGCGCCTTCTCATCTACGGGCGCAGCCACGCCGGTGGCCGCTGCCATCTGCGCCTTCGCCTCTTCGATCGTCTTCAGGTAGTCTTCTTGCCACTCCTCGATGTCCGCGAGCGGGTGGCTCTTGCGCATGATGTAGTATCCGAGACCCTCCTCCGTCAGCAGCGGCCGCGGGTCGGGATGCCCATCGAAGACTAGGCCGAATAGCTCCTGGGTCTCGCGCTCATGCCAGTTCGCGGTCTCCCAGAGGTGGCTCACGGACGGAATGTGGGCATCGCTTACGGGGCAGCGCACCTTGATCGCAATCGAATGGCCGTGCTTAAAGGAATGGAGGTGGTATACGGTCTCGAGGTCCGTTAGCCAGTCAACACCCGAAAGGCAGCGCAGGTAATCGAGCGCGAGTCGCTCGTCGTTCTTCGCCGTCTCCATGACTCGCGCGAAATCCTCGCGGCGAACTGAAACCACCTCGTCGATTGGCGACTGCCCGATCTCCAGCGCGAGCCCCGGTAGCGCTGACTGGAATAGGCGCGCGACCGGCCCCGGCTCTATCGGTTCTGCGGGGGCCGCCGTTGGCGCTTCGTGCACCATCAGTCCGCGCCGATCTTCCCCCGCTCGTTTGTCATTCTGAGCGCCGGCCACATTCGATCGCTGGCGAACGCATCTCCGGGAAGGAATCCGTGGGGGTGGCGCGGAGTGAGCAGCCCTCGTCCGAAGACCGGAGTCGTCCTTCTCTCTCGGAGATGGAACGCGTTGTCATCACGAATCATCCAGTGCCGATCTTCCCTCGCTCTTCCATGATCTTCTTCTGCAACGCCAGGAACGCATCCATCAGCGCCTCTGGCCGAGGTGGACATCCCGGAACGTACACATCGACGGGAATGATCTTGTCGACACCCTGCAGCACCCGGTCGTAACGAGTGTAGGGACCGCCGTTCGTTGCGCACGCTCCCATCGAAATTACCCACTTCGGGCTCGGCATCTGCTCGTACAGCAGCTTGACCGCCGGCGCCATCTTCTTTGTCACCGTCCCCGACACGATCATCACGTCCGACTGCCTCGGCGACGGCCAGGGGACGATGCCGAAGCGGTCGAGGTCATGGCGCGCCATGAACGTCGATATCATCTCGATCGCGCAGCAGGCCAGCCCGAACGTAAGCGGCCATAGAGACGACTTCCGCCCCCAGGCGATCAGCCAGTCCGCCGGCATCTGCATGATCCCCGGCAGGATCTGCCTGTACGTAGCCCTCCCCTGCAAGGGGTTAGGGGGCGACCGCTCGAGGGACTTGACCTCGTGCCGGATCTGGGCCGACACCGCGTCGCTTATCGCCTCGCGCGGGTCGTCCCTCACTTCGTAGACTTCGATGATGGGCTTCTCAGGCATTACGTCTCTTTACCCCAACTCAGAACGCCCTTCTTCCAGGCGTACAGCAGCCCAAACCCGAGGATGAGAATGAAGATGACCATTTCCCAGAACGCCTGCGCTCCGATCTTCACGAACGCCACCGCCCACGGAAACAGGAAGACCGCTTCGATGTCGAAAATCAGGAAGAGGATGGCGAACAGGTAGTACCGGAAGTGTACTTGCGTGCGGCTCCGTCCGATCGGCAGCATCCCGCACTCGTATGTCACGCCTTTCGTTCGAGTCGGCTGTCTCGGCGCCAGGATGCGGTTGCCGATCAGTGCGCCGGCAACGAGCAGGAATCCCAAGATCGTGGCGATGAGGACGGCGATGTAATCGGCGAACAGCTCGGTTATCACTCAGGCCCTACTCCGCTCGTGCCAACCCTACGCGATTGTTCCAATCGCCACAATCCAGATGCTAGCATGCAGCCACATGAGGGTCAATTTAGAAAGCAAACGGTTGTTTAATCGTTGGGCAAGCGTGAGGCAGGGGCTACGCCAGCTCCCCCAACCGCCCGCGCAACCCATCTGCGCGCGACCGTGCGGCCGCCAGCTTCTCCTCTTCCCTCGCTACCACGTCCGCCGGCGCCTTCGCTCGAAACTGCTCGTTCCCAAGCTTCTGTTCCAGCCGGTCGACTTCGCCCTCCGCCGTCCGGAGCTGTGCGGCCAGCCGCGATCGTTCTGATTCCACGTCGATCATTCCCGCCAGCGGCAGCACTACGTGCGCTTCAGCAAGCACCGCTGATGCGACAGCCGTCTTCGGCGTCGCATTGGCATCCGACACGAGGTGCAACGGCCGCACTCGTGCGAGCGCTTCGACCAGCGGTCTCGCCGCCTCTAGCGTCGGCAGCGACCCATCGCTCGAGACATACGCCTCAACGTAGCGCCCGGGGTCAACTCCCCGCTCGGCCCGGATGTTCCGGATCGCCCGGATCACCTCGATGACAGTGTGCACCCGCTCCTCCGCTTCCTTGTCTGAACCCTCGCCGCGCTCCGGGTACTTCGCGACGATAATCGATTCCCGCTCGAGTCCCTCGACCGTCCTCCGTAGCTCCTGCCAGACCGCCTCGGTCACAAACGGCATGAACGGGTGCAGAAGCCGCATGCTCGATTCCAGCACGCGCACGAGCACTGGCATCGGCGACCGGTCCCCAGCCTTCAGGCGCACCTTGGCCATCTCGACGTACCAGTCGCAGTACTCGTTCCAGAAGAACTCGTACAGCAACCGCGCCGCCTCGTTTATCTGGAACTCCGCGAGCAGCTTGTTCGTCTCTCCCGCCACCCGGTCCAACCGCGAGAGAATCCAACGATCCTCGATCGGCGTCTCGCTTCGCGAGCCCCGATCTCCTTCCTCCTTCCGTCTTCCTCCTTCCTCAAGGTTCGAAACTACGAACCTTGAAGCGTTCCAAATCTTGTTCGCAAAATTCCGCGCGCTCTCCAGTCTCTCGTCCGACAGCCGGAAGTCGTTCCCGGGCGCCCCGCCGGTCGCCAGCGTGAATCGCAACGCGTCGCAGCCATACTTATCGATCGCTTCCAGCGGATCGACGACGTTGCCCAGGCTCTTCGTCATCTTCCTTCCCTGCGCGTCGCGGATGAGACCGTGCAGGTACACGTGACGGAACGGGACTTCGCTCATGTTGTAGAGCCCCATCATGATCATCCGCGCCACCCAGAAGAAGAGGATGTCGTACCCCGTCTCGAGCACCGAGGTCGGGTACCAGTAGCGCAGCTCCTCGGTCTCCTTCGGCCAGCCCAGCGTCGAGTGTGGCCAAAGCCCGGACGAGAACCACGTGTCGAGCACATCCGGGTCCTGCTCCAGTTCTTTCGACCCGCACTTCGCGCATTCGCCTGGGTCCACGACGAACGCATCCTCATCGCCGCACGACTTGCAGCGCCAGACCGGAATGCGATGGCCCCACCACAACTGGCGCGAGATGCACCAATCGCGGATGTTCTCCATCCAGTGGTAATACACACGCTCGAACCGCCTGGGGACCATCCGAATGCGGCCGTCTTTAACAGCATCGATCGCCGGGCGCGCCAGCGGCTCCATCCGCACGAACCACTGCTTGCTGAGCATCGGCTCGACGATCGTCCCACAGCGCTCGCAATGCCCGATCGAATGCCGGTGCGGCTCGACCTTCTCGATCAGCCCCAGCCGCTCAAGGTCGGCGACGATGATCTTGCGGCATTCGAAGCGGTCCATTCCCTCGTAAGGCCCCGCCTCGGCGTTCATCGTGCCGTCGCCTGCCACCGCGACGATCGCCGACAAGCCGTGTCGCTGGCCAATCTCGAAGTCGACCGGGTCGTGCCCCGGCGTGATCTTGAGCGCTCCGGTCCCGAACTCCGGGTCTACCGCCTCATCCGCAATAATCGGGATCTGGCGCTCGATGATCGTCAGCAACGCTTTCCGCCCGACGATCTTCTTCCATCGCTCCACGCTCGGGTTCACCGCGACCGCCACGTCCGCGACAATCGTCTCCGGCCGCGTAGTGGCGATGACGACGTACTCGTCCGTCATGTTGCCCGCTTCGTCCAGCAACGGATAGCGGACGTACCAGAGACTTCCCTCAACTTCTTCGTGCTCTACCTCGAGATCAGAGAGCGCCGTCTGGCAGCGTGGGCACCAGTTGATGATCCGCTCGCCCCGGTAGATCAGCCCCTCGTTGTACAGCTTCGCGAACGTCGTTCGAACGGCCAGTTGCGGGCCTTCATCCATCGTGAAGACCTCGCGGTCCCAATCACACGAGGCGCCCAGCCGGGCATGCTGGTGCGCGATCACGCTCCGATACTTGCGCACCCACTGCCACACCCGCTCCACGAACTGCTCCCGTCCCAGGTCGTGCCGTGAGAGTCCTTCCTTCGCGAGCTGTTTTTCGACGACGTTCTGCGTCGCGATGCCCGCGTGGTCTACGCCGGGCAGCCAGAGCGTCGGATCGCCGAGCATGCGATGCCAACGGATCAGGCAGTCTTCGATCGTCGCCGTCAGCGCGTGCCCAAGGTGCAGCTCGCCGGTCACGTTCGGCGGTGGCATGATGATGCAGAACGGCTCCTTCTCGGGATCGATGTATGCCCGGAAATAACCGCCCTTCAGCCACATCTCATACAGCGGCCCTTCGACTTTCGAAGGGTCGTACGCCTTCGCCATTTCTTCGTTTCGAACGGTATCGGCCATTAGTCACTCGTGCCTTACAAGGGGGCTGCCTGAATTGTAGGGTGCGGCCTCTCAGCCCGGCAAGGAAACGTCTTCCATCTTCCCTCCCTCTCTCCCTATAGTGTCGCCATGGACTTGGGCCTTGCCGGCAAAGTCGCCATCATCGCGGGCGCCTCCCGCGGCATCGGCCGAGCGACGGCCCTCATTCTCGCAGACGAAGGCTGTCGCCTCGCCCTCGCCGCACGCGGCGAAGAGGCGCTTCTCGAGACCGCGAAAGAAGTCGAGAAGAAGGGCGCCGAAGCCCTCGCGGTCACCTGTGACCTCACAGTCGCCGCCGATGCCGAGCGCCTCGTGCATTCCGCCACCGAGCGCTTCAGCCGGATCGACATCCTCGCCAACAGCCTGCACTTCTCGGCCGCCGGTGACGAAGACGACGTCTGGCGACAGTCGTTCGACTTCCTCTTCCTACCAGCCGCGCGCCTCACGCGTCTCGTCGTGCCGCACATGCGCAACGCCGGCGGCGGCAGCATCGTCCACCTCAGCTCCATCTTCGGCCGCGAAGCCGGAGGCCGCCCCGGTTACAACGCGATGAAGGCCGCCCTCATCAGCCACGCCAAGTCGATGGCCCTCGAATTCGCGCCCAACAACATCCGCGTGAACAGCGTCGCCCCTGGGTCAATCGCGGCGCCCGGCGGGACCTGGTGGAAGCGGCAGCAAGAAGACCCCGAAGGCATGTCCAGCTTCGTCAAGGAGAACATTCCGCTCGGCCGTTTCGGCACCGCCGAAGAAGTTGCCACCGTCATCGCCTTCCTTGCCTCGCCCCGCGCCTCCTGGGTCACCGGTGCCTGCTGGGTCGTCGACGGCGGCCAGGGCCGCAGCAACATCTGACCGCTCCCATGTCATTCTGAGCACTGCCAGGGCGGAAAACCTGTTGGCGCTCAAAATCCTATTAGCCGGTGCCACTCACGGATCTAGAGCGAAGAATCTCGGCGTCCGGCTTCCTGCATCAAGCTTCTTCTCAACCACAACGCATCATCGCCCGTCTCCGCTCTCTGACTTCCTACCTCTTACCTCTTACTTCCCGTACGATTAGCCCCGCCATGCGCGAAGCAGCCTCCCTGTCCGACCTCTGCGTCCTCGATCTTTCGACGGGCATCGCCGGCGCCTTCTGCACGAAACTCTTCGCCGAATTCGGCGCCGATGTCATCACCCTCGAGCCGCCATCCGGCCATCCCGCGCGCCGCATCGGGCCCTTCGCCGCCGATCGCCCGCATCGCGGTACCGGCGCCCTCTGGCTGTATCTCGGCACGAACAAGCGCAGCGCTACCCTCAATATCGAGACGGCGACCGGACTTCGCCTCTTCCAGCACATGGTCGAAGAGGCAAACATCGTCGTCGAGGACTTCGCGCCCGGAAAGCGCGATGATCTGGGCCTCTCCTTCGACGCCATGCGTCGCATCAAACGCCGCATCGTACTCGTCTCGATTACGCCCTTCGGCCAGACCGGCCCCCGAGCCGGCTGGCGAGCTACAAACATCACCTCCTTCGCCTCTGGCGGCCAAATGTCCCTTACGGGCGATCCCGACCGCGAGCCGCTTGTCGCCGGCGGCTACCAGGCGGAATACCAGGCGGGCCTTCAGGCGTTCGCCGCCGCTGCCGTCGCCGCCTTCAACGCCGACGCCCTAGAAGTGCCCCAGCACGTCGATATCTCGGCCCAGGAATGCATGGCGTCAGCGCTCGAGCTTTACCTGCCGTGGTGGGCCTACCTCAAGCGCGATATCTCGAAGCGGCGCGGCAACGTCCTTTCCGCCACGGTCGGCGTCTTTCCAGCAAATGAAGGTTATCTGGGCTTGCACATCATGCCCCGCAACTGGCCCCGGTTCGCGAAGGCGATCGGCAGTCCGGAGCTCATCGAAGATGAGCGCTTCAAGGACGCCCGGTCCCGCCTCCAGAACAACGACGAGCTCGAAGCCATCGTCTACGAATGGGCGAGCCGCCAGGACCCGCGGGAGGCCTATCAGGCCGCCGGCGCCGCCCGCGCTCCGATCGCCTTCGTCCACACCATCCGCGATCTGTTCGAGTCGGAGCAACTCCGCTCTCGCGACTTCTTCCAGCGACTCGAACATCCCGTGTCCGGCGAAATCACGCTCCCCGGCCCGCCCTTCCGCATGTCGGAAGTCCAATCCCGCCTCGGCCGTGTTCCGCTCCTCGGTGAACACAACGAACAGCTCTACTGCGAGGAAATGGGCCTCTCCCGCCGCGATCTGGCCCGCCTCCGGGCCGCCGGAGTCATATGATGACGGTCCAAATCCTACGCTTAGCCTGCTTCTTACCTCCCACCTCTTACTTCTTACCTCTTACCCCCTACCTCCTTCCTCCTTCCTTCCCGACGGGGCGGGGCTAGGCGGAGCCATGTACCGCCTTCCCCTCCACGGCATCCGCGTTCTCGACCTGACAATGGCCTGGGCGGGCCCCTACGCTACTCGCCTGCTCGCCGACATGGGCGCCGAGGTCATCAAAATCGAGAGCATCGACAATTGGGATGTGCTCCGCGCCCTCACCGGCCAGCCGCCCGATACCGAACGCGTCTGGGACAAGTCCCCTTACTTCAACCAGACAAACCGCAACAAGTACGGCTGCTCGCTCGATCTCTCGAAACCGCGAGGGCGCGAACTATTTCTCTGCCTGGCCGCCCAGTCCGATGTCGTGATCGAGAACTTCCGCGCGGAGGTCATGGACAACCTGAACCTCGGCTACGACATGCTTTGCGGCGTGAACGACCGCCTGATCATGGTCTCCATGCCCGGCCACGGCAAGACCGGGCCCGAACGCGACTTCGTCACTTACGGCACCAACGTCGAGCAGCTTGCCGGGCTCTGTCATCTCACCGGATACGAGGGCGGCCCGCCGCACAAGACAGGCATCAGCTACGGCGATCCGATCGCGGGGATCTCCGCCGCCGGCGCCATTGCACTCGCGCTGTGGGCCCGCCGCCGCACCGGGCGTGGCCAGTACATCGAACTCGCCCAGCGCGAGAACCTCATCAGCCTGATCGGCGAAGTCGTCGTTGCTTTCTCATTGAACCACCGAGAGCCCTCGCGACGAGGCAACCGCCACTCCTCCATGGCGCCGCACGGCTGCTACCTATGCTCCGGCGAGGACGAGTGGATCACGATCGCCTGCGAGAACGACGCTCAATTCGCAGCGCTGTGCTCAGCGCTCGATCAACCAGGCCTCGCCCGCGATATCCGCTTCGCCGATGTCGTCAGCCGCTATCGCAATCAGGACGAACTTGACGAGATCGTCGCCGCCTGGACGGCAGGCCGGACGAAGGAAGACGCAGCCGAATCCCTGCAGTCCGCTGGCCTATCAGCGATGCCCGTTCTCAGCGTCCCCGAGGTGTTCGCCGACCAGCATCTGCGCTACCGGGGCTTCTTCGAGCCCGTCTCTCACCCCATCGCCGGCGGTTGGGAGATCGACGGCCCGCACTGGCGCATGAGCGAGTCACCGGCCCATATCCGCCTTCCCGCCCCAACCTTCTCCGAGCACAACCGCTACGTCTTTGGCGAGCTCCTCGGCCTATCCGACGACGAGATCGGGCAGCTCGACGCCGACGGGATCACCGGTTCGGCGCCCAACCGGGCGGTTCATGACTAGCCTAGTTCGGGTCACTTAAAGCGTTGAGGCCAACCAAACCGCTGCCACTGCAAGCGGCACGAAAACAAATCCCAGCATGACCGATGGCCAATGCCATCGGCTCTCACGGGCTTGTGCAATAAAGGCTCTTGGCAGCAATGCTCCAAGTGCGCCGAGCCCAAGAGCGAGAAAGCCTATCCACGCGCTTGCAATAGTAATCAACGTTAGGCTTACACCAACGTAAACCACGCTCACAGCCAAGCGTGCGGGAAGCCCCGGCGGAATTTCGCCAAATCGCCGCGCAAAAACGAGTCCCGCCGCAACCCCTCCAACGATAAGAAAGCCCGGGATAAGAATGTCCACTTTTCGCCTGCCGAATCGCTGATTAGATTCCCGTCGAGACTCCGATCACCACCCCAATGCCAAACGTCAGCGCCGCGGCAACAGCGGCGATCGCTACCTGCCGAGCTCCGCTAAACAGCGCCGACCGGCCGGTGAACAGCGACAGGGATGCGCCGACCGCGAACGTGGCGATCGCGCTCAGCACCGCGCTCGCGGCCACGTAGCCGAAGCTCGCGTCCGCAGCGAACAGGAACGGGATCACCGGCACAAACGCCCCGCCGGCGAAGGCGAAAAATGATCCGATGGCCGCGCCCCACGGCGAACCCAGCTCCGAGGGGTCCAGACCCAATTCCTCGCGCACGAGTGTCTCCAGCGCGATATCCGGGTCCGCCATCAGACTCGCGGCCGTGACTTCCGCCTGTTCCTGCGAAAGCCCCTTCGCGCGGTAGATCAGCACCAGCTCCTTCCGCTCTTCTTCCGGATTCAGCCCCAGCTCTTCGCGCTCGAGCTCGATCTGCCGCTCGAACAGCTCCCTCTGCGCCCGCATCGAGACGTACTCGCCTGACCCCATCGAGAACGCCCCCGCCAGAAGTCCCGCCACCCCGGCCAGGAGCACGAAGTTCCCGTCCGTCTGCGCCCCGGCAAACCCCATGACCAGCGCGACGTTCGAGACCAAACCGTCGCTGACCCCGAAGACTGTCGCCCGTAGCGTCCCGCCCCCACCCATCCGGTGCCACCCCTCCCGGTGCGCGATCGCTGCAGCCGGCTGCGCGACCGCCTCGCCGCGCTCCAGCCGCGACATCGTCCGCCGGTGCTCCCGCTCGTCCGGCGCCAACGATTGGGCCGCCTGGTCCTGCTCCATGTACTCGATGTAAGCGCCGGCCTCCATGTTCCGCACGATCGGTAGCACCGACCGCACGCCGAACCATCTCGCGAGCAGCCCGATGGTCCTCGCGCGCAGGCTCGGCCCGCGTTCCGGCACGGGCACGCCCGCCTCGCGCAGCTTCTCGCGGAAGACGCGCTCGTGGTGTACTTCTACGTCCGCGAGCTGCTCGAAGATCGCCTTGCGCTCGGGGTCCTTCTCCGCTTGCGCAAGCAGCCTGTAGATCGCGATCCCATCGATCTCAGTCTCGAGGTTCGCCTTCCACCGGCGTATTTGTTCGCGGTCAACGGCGGCTGTGGGCGTCCTTTCGGTAGTCATCGAAGGCTTATCTACTGGCTCCTTCAAGCCACTCCCATTCCCTTTCGTATGCAACGTCAGGGACGCGATCGGGGTTCTCGAGGTCCAACTGCCATTTCATGGGGTTGTTAGCAATATATTCGCGAATGCGACCGAGCTCGGCGTCACTCCGAATGACGTGCTCGTAGTAGTTTCGCTGCCACACCGGCGCTCCAAGGGTGCCCCGCACTGCGTTAATTCGCTGGGTAGCGACCGATTTGAAGGTTCTGACAATGGCAGCGAGCGATCCCTTCGGTACCGCGAGACGTAGTGCCGCGGCTGAGCGTAGGGGCGCAGCACCAGAGTTAACACTGGCACTAACGTGTGGTTTGCTTGGCGGCGCCCATGTTGAGTGCAAGGAATAGGCCGGATGCTGCGCCCCTACAGCGTTCGATTCCTGAATCCAAACGATTCCGTGCACGTGGTTGGGCATTGTCACGAAGTCGATTCCCGCGTTTTCGGGGCTTGATTTCGTGGTCCAGCGCCATACCCTGTTGACAATCGCCCTAATTTGCGGATCTTCCAAGATGCAGGCCCTACCATGGGTGCAAGATGGTGACGAAGTACGCCCCCAGCGATGTGTAATCATATTGGGGCAATCGGATGGAGTGGCGGTGCTTTGGCTTCGATTGGACCATGATGCCCCGCCCCCTACACGTGACTCAGCGCCCCGCCCTCGATCCACACGACCTGCCCCGTAAGGTACGCCGCCGCATCCGACGCCAGGTAAACAACAGCGCCCGAAATCTCCTCAGGCTCAGCCAGCCGCTTGTACGGCAGATAGCGTTCGAGCTGGCGTTTCATGTTCTCGTCCGCGAGGAAACCGCCCGCGTCTATCCAGCCCGCCCCGACAGCGTTCACCGTCACCCCGGTCCTCGCCCATTCGAGCGCTAGCGCGCGCGTCAGGTTCAGCACGCCTGCCTGCGCCGCGCAGTAGGCGCTCCCGTTTGCCATCCCGCGCTCCGCCAGCACGGAGCTGATATTGACGATGCGCCCGCTCTTCCGCTTGAGCA